>Ga0257127_1000074_pt1 | contig 98133 bp, 94 predicted proteins | sample SI060_135mmetaG_FD_190152 | JGI IMG/M metagenome (GOLD analysis project Ga0257127, IMG submission 190152) | Marine microbial communities from Saanich Inlet, British Columbia, Canada - SI060_135m | ecosystem: Environmental > Aquatic > Marine > Inlet | place: Canada: British Columbia | collected... | reverse complement strand
CTTAACCGCAAGGGAGATGGCTACCCGGGGCCGCAGACCATCTGGATTGGGCTACAACGATGCCGCGACTTCGTGCAGGGGGTTGAGGCAATGAAGGAGATTGAGCGGAGAAAGGGGTAACGATATGAGTATAGATAGCCCAGTCAAACTATTCGACCACTGATTGTGACTGCATTCTCCACTCTGGTTTAATGATTGCCGCATAGGTCCGCGCCTCTTCGGTATTCTGTGCATAGGTTCCCTGGATCCAGTGACTGCTAGCCAGGTCAAAACCTGTGACTGCTGCTCTCGGTGCGGATAGTCTGCATAGTGAAGTCCATTATAAGAAATTATGGTTGTTATGGGTTTGGTTTTAATAAGGGCGGCCAAGAGATACTTGCGCAGTTCCTAACCAGCTGATCCAAAGAAAATAATCAGCAGCTTAAAAGTAAGAATCTCCCATGCTTTGACGAAGAAATAATGAAATATGGGTGGCAACTGTGCTGTGTTCAAAATTTCACCCCACTTCCTCATGCCGAAGCGGTATTGGGTATTGAGATGGGTTCAGATATGCAAGATATCGGCTTAACGATCCACCCCCACCCAACGCTGTCAGAGACACTTTGCTTTGCAGCAGAGATGGCAGAGGGGACGATTACGGATCTCCTTCCTCCCAAAAAGAGGTAAGCTACGATTCGATTGAAAAGAGAATCGGGTTAGAAGGGGAGGCCATGTCCAAAAGAGGTCATCCCCAGCAGCATGGGGAATGAGAGCGCCGTATTGGTTCTGGAAGCCATTAGGGCAACCACTTTGGCCTTTGCGATCTCCTCCGGGCTAGCCTCTTTGAGGCCGAGGATCTTCTGCTGGTTTGGCCAGATCAGTACCCATACATTGATGAGCATAATGGTTCCAAGCCAGGCACCCATACCAATCACCTGCCACCCTTCAGCAAAGGTAAAGGCTCCGTGCAGCCCACCCATATGTTGAAGTGCGCCAACACCTGTGATCCAGGTGAGCACGGCTGCCCAGCGGAACCAGAATAGTGCTCTGGGTGCGATGTATTTGTTGATTGCAGCGGGGCCGGGGTCGCCATCTGCAAGCGCGGCACCGACTGCGGGAATCTGAATGCCGTTAAAGTAGTAGAGAAGTCCGACCCATGCGATACCAACAATAGCGTGGAGCCAGACATTGATCTCTAGCGGGTTGACTGCATAGGTTATTACGCCGTTTGCGTCAGGCGTTTTGAGTAGTACTGCAATAATCAGTGCCAGTATAACCCCCGTGATAACCGTTCCTGTTCGACTCTGAAGCGGATTAACCATTATTATTCTCCTAAACATTTAACATAGTAAATCTGTCAAGTATTATAGGTCGAGTTCGCTGGAATGGCAACACCCTCCTCAAACGGGGGGGTGTTGCATCACTTTCATCTAAGAAGTCAGGGGGAACCTCTGTAAAACGGTATTGAGGCTTATTTGGAGATGGGGCGGTACTTGATGCGATGAGGTTGATCGGCATCAGCACCCAGGCGTCGCTTGCGGTCTTTCTCATAGTCTGCATAGTTGCCCTCAAACCAGACCACTGTGCTGTCCCCTTCAAAGGCGAGCATATGGGTGGCGATACGGTCGAGGAACCAGCGGTCATGGGAGATGACGACGGCACAACCGGGGAAGGAGAGGAGGGCCTCTTCCAGAGCGCGTAAAGTCTCCACATCAAGGTCATTGGTGGGCTCATCCAACAGTAACAGATTGCCGCCACTCTGTAGCAGCTTGGCGAGATGGACACGGTTACGCTCACCACCAGAAAGGTCGCCTACCCGTTTCTGCTGGTCACCGCCGCGAAAGTTGAAACGAGAGACATAGGCTCGTGAGTTGGTCTCATAACTGCCGACACGTAAAACCTCCTGCCCCCCCGAAATCGCCTCCCACACAGTCTGGTTGGCATTGAGATCGTCGCGGTTCTGGTCTACATAGGAGAGCTTGACAGTTTCGCCCACCTTGAGTTCACCGGCATCAGGCTGTTCCTGATCGACCAGCATACGGAACAGGGTGGTCTTGCCTGCCCCGTTGGGACCGATAATACCGACAATGCCCCCCGGAGGCAGATTGAAGTTGAGGTCATCCACCAACAGGCGGTCTCCAAATCCTTTACGTATACTGGTGCCTTCAATGACCAGATCACCCATGCGGGGGCCTGGCGGGATAAAGATTTCATGGGTCTCATTACGTGCCTGATTCTCCTGTGATGAGAGTTCATTGAAGCGTGCAATACGAGCCTTACTCTTGGAGTGGCGGCCTTTGGCGTTGGAGCGTATCCACTCCAGCTCCTCTTTCATGGTCTTCTGGCGTGCGCTCTCCTGTTTCTCTTCAATCTGCAGTCGGTTCTGCTTCTGCTCCAGCCAGGAGGAGTAGTTGCCCTCCCAGGGGATGCCGCGTCCGCGATCAAGCTCCAGAATCCATCCGGCTACATTATCGAGGAAGTAGCGATCATGGGTGATTGCAACCACAGTACCGGGGAAGTCATGCAGAAAGCGTTCTAACCATGCGATGGATTCGGCGTCCAGATGGTTGGTTGGCTCATCCAGTAGCAACATATCCGGGTTGGAGAGCAGTAAACGGCAGAGGGCGACACGGCGCACTTCACCACCAGAGAGCTTAGTGACATCGGCCTCCCATGGGGGCAGACGCAAGGCATCGGCAGCTATTTCCAGTTTACGATCCAGCTCCCAGGCACCGGCGGCATCGATTTTATCCTGTAAGTCGGCCTGCTCAGCCAGTAGTGCATCAAAGTCAGCGTCAGGATCTGCAAATTGAGCACTGACCTCATTGAAGCGGTCAACCAGCCCCTTGGTTTCAGAGAGGCCCTCTTCGACATTACCACGCACATCCTTTTCGGGATTCAGGTGTGGCTCCTGAGGGAGATAACCGATCTTGATTCCAGCTTGAGGGCGAGCCTCGCCTTCGATCTCACTATCCAGTCCGGCCATAATTTTGAGCAGTGTTGATTTGCCTGCACCATTGAGGCCGAGAACACCGATTTTGGCGCCGGGGAAAAATGAGAGTGAGATATCTTTAAGAATTTCGCGACCGCCGGGAACAATCTTTCCGACGCGGTTCATGGTATAGATGAATTGAGCCATCTGAGCTCCTTGAGGTGGAATCAGTCAGGCTGCAGAGTATACCTAAAAGTGGGGGTGCACGTCCCTGTGCGTAATCGGTCATCCTTGAACTGTGCGCAGTATATTATTAAATGCTAAAATTGTCAATTATTAAAAACAATAAAAACTTTAATCCCCCTATTGTAACGAGAGTCGTTAATTACCCACTGTTTTGGTATGATATTAGCTGGACTATGAAATGAGACTGAGTGGATGAGACCAGCACAACTAATTGCGATTTTGGAACGAGAGTACAGCAGTGCGGCATCGGGGCATCACACCCCTGTAATGTTGTGGGGGCCACCCGGAGTGGGGAAATCAGATATGGTTTCTCAGATTGCATCGGTGGGGGAGGGGAGTGTGATTGATATCCGTCTCTCACAGATGGAGCCGAGTGATCTGCGTGGTATCCCGTTTCATCAAGAAGGTTTGGTTGAATGGTCAATACCGGCCTTGTTACCGGACCTGGAGCGTCATGGAGAGCACGGAATTCTGTTTCTAGATGAGATTACCTCAGCACCACCGACGGTCTCTGCTGCAGCCTATCAACTGATTCTTGATCGCCGTTTGGGGGAGTATCAGGTGCCGGATGGTTGGGCGATATTTGCGGCAGGCAATCGGCAGGGAGATCGCGGTGTTACCTATACCATGCCTGCACCATTGGCAAACCGGTTCTCTCACTATGAGGTGGAGGTGCATCTGGATGACTGGGTTTCCTGGGCCTGGGATCACGGGATTGATGAGCGGGTCATCGCTTTTCTCCGTTTCCGCCCTGAGCTGTTGTTTGATTTTGATCCTGCCCACAATCCGGTGGCCTTCCCAACCCCTCGCTCCTGGGAGTTTGCCCACAGGGCACTGCATAAGTTTGGTGCAGAGGATCAGCTACTGAGGGGGGCATTGCAGGGGTGTGTAGGAAATGCTGCTGGAATTGAGTTGGCCGCTTTTATCGATAACCTGCATAACTTGCCGGACCTGGATCAGATCTTGTCGGGAAAAGGGGGTGAGATACCCAAAGAGATTGATCTACAGTATGCGGTGGCAACAGCCTTGGTGGGGCGTGCAATCAAGATGAAAGAGGCCCCTCAATTGAGTGAGGCGCTGGGCTATATTCTGGAGTATGCCAACCACTTTCCACAGCGGGAGATGGGGGTGATGCTGGTCTCAGACCTCCACCGTGCGATTGGAGAGAAGCTGTTTGCCGTACCGCAATTTGGGGAGTGGGCCAAGGCCATTGCAGATGTGATGTTGTATGAGTGATGATGTTGTTGATACTAGGCTCAGTGCAGCACGTACCCGACTGATTCTGGAGCGCCCCTTTCTGGGGGCGTTGGTGCTTCGGTTGCCACTGGTAGAGGCTGATGCCTCCTGGTGTAAAACAACGGCAACTGATGCCCGGGCGATCTATTTCAACCCAGACTACATTGCGGAACTGAATACCAGGCAGACCCAATTTATGTTGGCGCATGATGCACTGCACTGTGCGCTATCCCATTTTGCACGACGCCAACATCGCAATAAACACCGTTGGGATGTGGCTTGTGATTTTGCAATTAATGCGATGCTGATTGGAGAGGGGATGCAAGCACCCGCAAATGTGCTCTATCTGAAGCACTTTGTGGGCATGACCGCAGAGGAGATCTATCCGATGTTGGATGAGGATGAGGATCGGGAGCCGGTCGATCAGCACCTCTATGATGATTATGATGAGAACTCCGAGAGTTCCAATTCAGAGCAGCAGGAGTCGGATCAAAGTGAATCAGGGGGTGATGCACCATCCAAACGCCAGCAAGGGGGGCATACACCAGGTCGTGAGCGCCAGCAATCGACCACAAACCGGGGTGCCAGCCGCCCTCCGCCCTTGAGTGAGGGAGAGCGACAAGGGCTGGAGACCCAGTGGCAGCAACATCTGGCAGGGGCGGCACAGACGGCACTGCAGGCGGGTAAGCTGGACGGTGCAATGGCACGTTTGGTAGACCATTTTCTACAGCCACAACTGCCGTGGAGAATGTTGTTGGCGCGCTATATGACCTCATCGGCCCGGGATGACTATAGCTATATTCGCCCCTCTTCCCGCCGTGGCTCCGGTGCTATTTTTCCGGCACTGCGCAGTAGTGAGGTCAATGTAGTGGCCGCAGTGGATACCAGTGGTTCGATCAGCATGACCGAGATTCAGGAGTTTGTCTCAGAAGTGGATGGTCTGAAAGGGCAGGTGCGTGCGGCAGTTACGTTGGTTGCCTGTGACCAGGAGATTGTAGGCAAGCCTCAGCGTTTTGAACCCTGGGAGGAGATGCAGATTGACCTGAAGTCGATTCAAGGGGGGCGGGCAACCCGTTTTATACCAGTTTTTGAGTGGTTGGAAAAACAAGATCGAAAACCGGATCTATTGCTCTATTTTACCGATGCCGAGGGGCAATTTCCTGAAATTGAACCCATGATGCCTGTAGTCTGGTTGATAAAAGGTAAACAGAAGGTGCCCTGGGGGCAGCGGATTCAGCTGAATGGCTGATGGTTAGAGGGTCGTTGTTAGAGGGCCACTATTCAGGAGTGAGTCAAATAGTTACATCACCTGCTGCAAACGGACAGTCTTCTCTCTCAAGTGTTCGGAACGTGAACGTAAACGCTCGATACGACTTTTAAAGGAGCCACTTTTTAAGGGGCCGTTTTTATCTCCACGCCCGGTTGTTGGGCCCTCATTGATAATGACCTCTTTGATTACCTCTTTTTTCACCATAGAGAGGTGTGTGGTGCGAACTTTGGTCCGTGTCATCTGGTCAGAGTCTACTGTGACGAGTTCTGTTGCGTCTGAGGGGGTTAATTCAACCAGCTCTTGATCCAGTGAATCAAAGTCGTGGTTGGAGAAAATGTCACTTTCCAGGAACTCTACATTCTTACCCAGCTCTCCAGCATGGTGAGACATCACCTCGAGAATCTCTTTACATTGGTCGCTGCCATCACAGATGAAGATCAGAGATTCCGCTTCTGTATAGAACTCTGAGAGCAGATCAAGCTCTGCTGAAACATTATCCCCCAGTGAACTCTCCAGATCACTGATATGGATACAGGATTGAGCGTTAGAGTCAGAGAGTGTCTGCAGGTTTGAGTCAATCGCAATGGTACCCACCTGCTCCAGCCCAAGACCAATCAGATGTTCCAGACGGTTGATGCACTGGGTGCCCACGCCAACCATAATAATTTTTTGGTTAGGGTGCTCTTGAGCCCTTAATTTTTCGAGTACAACTTGCGGCTCATAGTCGTTGGGGTCAATTTCCGCAGAGACCTGTTCCTCGCCCTCACTCTGATCATTTGTGGCGGATGTGGCATTGTCGAGAGTCTGCGTAGCTGTGTGTTCAGTTTCACCGGAGATGGGTCTGTCCCAGCTTCTATGGTAAATTTGACGGCTCTCTTCAGCGATATTGATTGCTGCATTGGTCGCAAACAGTAGACCAATACCAACAGGCACAGAGATTGCGATCGCAATATCTTGTGCTGATACGGCATAGATATAGAGTGCAGCAAGCACTATCAATAGTAGTAGTCTAATCATCACGTACTCTCCGTCTTCCCACGGTTCAAATGTCGCGCGCCACCAAACGTTCCTTGTGAGGCATATGGCAGCGTCCATACTACCATATATCGATATTCGTTAATATTGGAAAGTTTTATCTCCTGTTGTTAATTTTTATACGCTCAATTTCACATCAAAGGTAAGGTAGTTATAAATAATAGAGTGTTACTGAACTATTGTTACATTTAAGTAGAGTATATTTTTGTAAGTAAAACCGATTATCCGGTTACGAGTCAAGTGCTAAATTGAGTGAGGGGTTGGTTATAGGGCAGGAGTGGCGGGAATTACTACTGATTTGGGTCATTTTGGGGCTGTAGAGTGGGTATCATAAACAAAGACGAGGAGTCGACTGAGCGCGTCAACAGTGGTTCCATATACAACAAATTACTATTATTAGGGATACTCTTGTTAGAGGTACCCTTAGGAGAATTGAGTGCCACTCTCTAGTGAAGATCAGTTACGCATTCAGGTGATGCTGCATAACTCACCTCAGGCGCTGCGCGTCGATGAAACCCATATGGTGCTCTACGCATTAACCCCGGCCGGAGAGGCCACAATTCCTCTCTCACCCAATGAGCCGAATGATAAGTACTTGAGATCATTGCGTGGGATGCTGTCTGAACACCTGTTGGGTAGCGCAGGTGGATATCCACTCTATCTCAAACGCTGGAGCAGAATGGGGCAGACTGGAGAGCAGCACCTTAAGTCATTTCTACTGTTGGCTGAGCCAGAAGCAGTCTCTGCCGTTGCCAACTCGCCTGATTTGAATCTGGAGTTGGCGCGCAGGGTTTGGTGGGCCGTTACCAATACGGCCCAGCAGGCAGAGCAGGGGCTTCACCTGTTGCACAGTGGTTGTGTCGTTGAGAACAGTCTCGGAGGAGAGATTGCGCAGTTTTTGATGGAGCACCTCCCCTTTTTAACAGAACCTGAAGAGGTGCTACAGACACTTTCAGCAGTCTTGCAAAAGGGGCTGTTAGCGGAACAGCAAGTTGAGAAGATCTGGCAGAGAAGTCAGGCACGTGGTAAAGGGATCTATCAGATTGCTTTTTTGCAGGCACGTCCTCTGGCGTTGCCTGACCAGGCAGCGGCTCACCCAAGAGATCAGCAGTGGCAGAAGCTGCTAGCACCATTGATTGCGGAGAATTGGGTAGCGACACAACTATTGAGAGCCAGCTCTTCTCAAGGGCAGACCTTTATTCAGCATGTCATAGCGCAGCTGTCACAAGTACCGAATGAACTCTCTGCCTATGCACTGATGAATGCAATTGGTGGCTTTTTCAGCGTATCTGAGATACCGCAGTATGGACGAGATCTGAGCCAGGTAGATACGATGGTTAGTGAGCAGTTGGAGAGAGAGGTCTCTACAGCAGTATTGACCCTTGAGCCACAGCTGCAGCCTTATCTAAAGGCGATTTTTATACTGTCCCAGGTTCGGGAAGAGGTTATTTTTAAGTCGGTGCTCCACAGCGGTTCTGTCGGACGTTCTCTTAGACAAAAACTAACAGTAGAATTTGAGCTGATTCAGGAGCAGCTTGAGCAACTACAACACTAGTACTCCGACAACCAGGAAAATTGAATGTTATTACTGATTTCACCCGCCAAGAAACTTGATTTTGAAGAGCAGTCGCCCAATATCGGGCAGACGGTTCCGGCGCTATTGGATCATGCCCAAGAGCTTGCATCGATCATGAAGAGCAGAAGCATAGCAGACCTTAAAAAGTTGATGAAGTTGAGTGATAATTTGGCACAACTCAATGTAGAGCGATACCAGCAGTGGACAACCGAAACTACAGAGCAGCGTGCAAAGCAGGCAATTCTCGCTTTTCGCGGGGATGTCTATGCCGGGATGGCAGCCACAGCCTTTGAGCAGCAGGATTTTGATTTTGCACAGCAACATCTGCGTATCCTTTCAGGGCTTTATGGTCTGTTACGTCCGCTGGATATGATTCAGCCTCATCGCCTGGAGATGGGAACCCGGCTGGAAAATTCGCGCGGAAAAGATCTTTACGCCTATTGGAAAAGTGAGAATGCACCATTGATCAACCGCGCCGTTAAAGAGGCGGGTGGCCCCATTGTCAACCTAGCATCGAATGAGTATTTCAGCTCAGTAGAGTCCCCGCAACTGGAGTCTCCGGTGGTGACGCCGGTATTTAAAGATGAGAAGAGCGGTGTCTATAAAGTGATCAGTATTTATGCCAAAAAGGCACGCGGCATGATGTGCGATTTTGTGATCCGTAACCGTTTGCAACAGCCGCAGCAGTTGAAGGCGTTTTCTGCGGCGGGTTACCGTTTTTCTGAGCAGGACTCAGATGAGCGGCAGCTACTGTTTCTGAGAAGAGAGCAGGATCGCTGATCAGAAAATCGCTGGTCAGAAAATGGTGAGTCCCTGTTCCGTTGCAACGCCATCAAGAGGGATATCCCAGGGGTTCAGCTCTATTTTTTTTACCTGTTGGAAGCTGTGGGCAACCCCAAGCAGAAAAGGTTTTTTCTGCTTGGTGGGGCCTTTGATATGGCTGAAGGTGCGGTCATAGAATCCGCCCCCCATACCGATCCGGCCCCCGCAGTGATCAAAGGCAACCAGTGGTGTCAAAACCAGATCAAGGCTCCAAACAGGGACGGGCATGGGGGGGAAGAGAGTGGGTTCCAATATTCCATAGCGGTTAGGTTTGAGGGCTGCGCCTTGATGGAGTGGTGCAAACCAGAGTCGGTTACCGTGCAGTTGATTTAACACCGGTAGAAAGCAGTGCTGTTTGTTGTTGAGGATACGGGCAATGACCAGTGCTGGGTCCATCTCACCACCATGGGCAATAAAGCCGGCAATGCGTCGACTACGTTGGAAAACGGGGTGCTGAATCAGGTGTGAAAAGAGCTGCTCAGAATGGGTACGTAACTGGAGCTTGCTGAGAGAGGCTCGCTGGGCCTGGAGTGATTTACGAAGTTCCGCAGTGGTGTTCATGGAATTAGGGTGGTGCCCACCGTGAGTACCGGTCGGGTCAGCGTCCCCGAACCGCAAAGCTCAAGGGGGGGAGCCTGGATTGAAAGTTTAGGCTTTCCGATAAACGGACCTGCGCACGCCTTCAATGAGGTCAGCTCCCGGGGTCGTGATTTAAGGACCAAGGATCGAGTCCCGGTGATCAAATACCACAGTGGGCACCAAAATCTATAAGTCTATAAGTTACGCCTTTTTTTTGATTTATTCAAGCTCTAATTGGCGTCCATTGAAGAGCGCAGATTCGACTCTATCTTTCAGTCGGTTAACTCTGGAACTGAGCAGGCTCTCAGCCTGTTCCCGGGTAGACTTGGACTGTAGCAGCTCATAGGTAAGGTTAATTGCAGCCATTATGGCAATACGATCTTGCCCAATACTCTTCCCTTGTGACTGGATCTCCCGCATCTTTTGATCGACCAGTGCTGCAGATTCAATCAGTGCGGCATGCTCTTCAGGGGGGCAGGCAATCTTGTACTCTTTTTGTAAAACGGTAACAGAGACCGGAATACTACTGCTCATGATTGCTGCTCCAATACCCTGACAGACTCCAGCATGGACTCAACGCTGTGGATGGCAAAGCTGTTTTTCTCTTTCAACAGGTCGCGCTCTGTCCTGGTTTGTTGTAGCTTGATTCGTAACCCCCGGTTCTCTTCACGCAAAGTTGTGCAGAGGGTGATGAGATCATTCATCCGTTGCTCTAACAGGTCAAAATCAGGTTCCCAGCTTGGGGATTGGCTATTCATACTCATAGGAGCGATACTATAGAGGGATCGGTTACTTTGTTCAACTTTGAGTATCTGTCACATAGATGAATAATTTAAGTGTATTCTTGATGGTATTGATAACTTCACTGTAACTAGAGTGGACCGTTATAGTAGGCGGACGCGCTCTATGCCCCTGTTGGAACTGTACTTATGAAACAGAAAATCTCTCTGCTGCTGTTGGTCTCTATGGCTACCCCTCTTTGGGCAAATGATCCGGTTGAATCGAACCTGCCCGATGAGCTGTTATTGGCAATGAATGTCAATGAGGAGATGGCGCTCTTCAACATTATGAATATTCTGGATGTAGAGACCGAAATTGCAACCAAGAGCAAGGTCAACGCAGATTTTGTCCCCGGTATCGTTACCGTACTACGGGGAGAGCAGCTGGAGATGATGGGGGTTGAAGATGTTCATGCGGCACTACAGTATGTGCCGGGGGCAAATCTGGTCTCTAATAACTACGGACGAAAAGGGGTGACCGTGCGAGGCATTGGCGGAGCCTTTGGCTCATCCAACCTCAAGTTGATGCTCAATGGTCATGCGGTGAACGGAAATTTCTCTGTTGCAGCGCCTCATCTAATGAACCTCCCTATTGAGCAGGTGGATCGTATCGAGGTGATTCGTGGGCCGGGTTCAGTATTGTATGGCGAATACGCCTTCAGTGGTGTGGTGAATGTGGTGACCCGTTCGGGTGATAATAGAGGGTTTGTGGGGTATGGTCGTTATGATAGTCCTGTTATGGGGGGGGTAATCAGCCATGAAATCTCTGAAGGTGTTGATTTGAGCTTGAATCTGTCAGCTAAAAAGAGTGGTGGTGCAGAGCATGATTCAGGAGAGTATTTTGTAGGAGATAACCTAATAGGACAAGCAGGGTCTCTCAATACAAAGCGTGAATTTTTTAATAGTTTTATTAATTTGTCGATTGATGAAACGTTGATTGAAATTCATTATATGAAAAATGGAAAGGGTGGTCATTTTGGAATCAGTGACCTGCTTCCTTCAAATTCAGGTGAGATTGTATTGACCGATGAGTTGCTCAAGGTTGATTTAACTCACCCATTTTTGATCTCAGAGCGGCTGAGTGCTGAAGTACAGATAGACTATTCATATGGTGGATTTGATATGGATGATATTCAGGTTTTAGGGGGAGGGTCCTTCCATCGAGGCAATGTCGAGTATCGAGAGGAGAGATACGATGGTAATTTGGAGTTTGTCTGGGAAGGGTTTGAGAGTAACCGCCTGCTCGTTGGAGTACACTTTGCAGATGTCAGTGCGGTTAATTCAGATCAGTTAGTCAACTATGATCCGAACACTTTTGCAGATCTTGGAACCTATCAAACCTATGCCTTAATTGAAAGTGCCAGTCGAACCATCAGTAGCCTCTATCTGCAGGACCAGTATGAGATCAGTGATCGTTTGATGATGACTGTTGGAGGGCGCCTGGATCACTATAGTGATATGGGTAACTCAACCACACCGAGTATTTCAGCCTTATATGAGCTGGATGAAGAGAATATCCTGAAGGCCCAGTATGCAGAGGCATTTCGCCCTCCCTCATTTAATGAACTCTATACAACAAACAACCCGGTTGTAACAGGCAATCTCGGTTTAGAGGGTGAGACAATCAGCACTACGGAAATCAGCCATATTCATAAAGAGGCAGAGCGTTCGCTGCGCAGTACACTGTTCTATTCCGAGTTTAAAAATCTGATCCATAAAGATACCACGACTAAACAATATGAGAATAGTGGAGCAGGCTGGCACCGAGGTATTGAATTGGAAGCAGAGCAGGTGATCAATAGTGATTGGAAGGTAGATGGAAACCTGAGCTGGATTGAGACCGAGGATGAAGAGAAAAGCCATGATCTGGAGGGGGCACCCGATTGGCTGGCCAATCTGAACCTCACGTGGCAGCCACGTTCAGGACAGACTGTGACGGCACATCTTCGCCATGTCGGTGAGCGAAATCGGGATAGTGCTGATACACGCTCCGAATTGGATGGATTCCAAACCCTGGACTTGACGGGGAGTTGGAAGAAAATCTATTCAACCGATTTGAACCTGCGGGCGGGGGTTCGCAATCTGTTGGATGATGCGGTGGTCTATCCGGCTGCGGCAGGGACCTATGCAGCAGATTATCCACAACAGGGACGCACCTGGTGGTTGCGTCTTTCGCGCACCTTCTAAGCCCCATCATTGCGACTGTGTTGTATGAAATGAAGAGACTTCAACGAAAGCGCTGGATGAATGGCTGGTTGTTGGTGATGCTGTTATCGGTAGCGCCTCACACCTTGTCCTATGCAGAAGACGCGATTCCTCGGCGCGTCTTGGTTGGGCTGAATCTGTTTCCCAATATTCTCTCCGTTACAAAAGGGGGGACGGCACAACAGACCGGTTCGGATGAGATTGAGCTGCTGGTGGTTTATCAGAAAGAGGCTAAGCAGGCAAAAGTGCTGGCAGACAAGCTGAGAAAAACAACCAAAAAAATTAATCGTCGTAAGGTTGTTGTGACCGAAATTTCGGCAGGAAGCCTCTTTTCTCAGCAACACAGTGCAGGGATTTTCTTGTCCGAGAAGATCTCTTCTGCCATGTTCCGGGATATTTCAAACTATGCAATTACTCAGGGTGCACTGCTCTTCTCCTCCTTTGAAGGGGATGTTGAAGAGGGTGCGATGGTGGGGCTGGATGTGCGTTCGAAGATTCGCCCCTTCCTCAATTTGACCTCCCTGGAGCGGGCGGGACTGAAGATCAATCCGACATTGTTGCGGATGTGTCGAACGGTAGAAGAGAATTGAGAATGGAAATAGCCCTCTCTCATCGACGTCTGGTCGTTCGTGTAGCGCTGCTGGTGCTGTTGATGGGAGTCTTTATTCATGGCGCGATCTACCTTTTTCAGCAGAAGGTGATTGTTCCCCAAATGATGGAGAGTGAACAGACCAAGGCAGATGTGTTGCTGCAAGCCTATCTGCCGGTGATCGTGAATGCCGTGCAGTCTGGGGATGAACAGCAGATTCAACTGTTGGCGAGCCAGCTAGGGTTGGTAGAAAATCCAGTGACCGGGAATGTGTTACTGGATGGGCTCTCGATTGAGGCGATGGACGGGGACCTATTGGTCAATACTCTATCTGATCAGCAGTTGAACTCTTTTACCTCTGAGGCAATCCTCTTCTCATCCGGTGAGACCCGAGAGATGTTGGGGGTGGTGAAGCTTCACTATAGTCGAGAATTTTTTGATCTGCTGAACCGGGAGGCTTTGAGTAGCATTATGCAGCTCTCGCTCATGACCATTGCACTCTCGATACTGTTATTGATGGTGTTGGCGCACTACCTGAAACCACTGCAGATTCTGGCTGAATCACTCAAGGGGTGGGAGGTCGGGGGTAGCCCCTCACAGCTGCCGGATCTGCCCTCGTCGGCCAGTATGGAGATCTCACTGGTACACAGTGCGATGAGCCGACTGCTGGATGATCTTCATAGCTACCAGGTTTCACTGGAGCAGTTGGTCTTTGAACGTACCAAAGAGTTGGAGCAGGCCAACCAGACTCTGGAGGATGCCCACTACCGGGTCACTAATCAGAATCAGGCATTTGCTCGCTTAACCAAAGTGGATTCTGCGGACCTTCCATTGAAGGCCTCGCTGGAAGAGATCACAGAGGTGGCTGCAGCGACACTGGATATTGAACGCGTCAGTATCTGGCGATTTGTGGATGAGGGGAAGAGACTCTCCTGCGTTGATCTCTATCAGTACTCCGGGGATGCACACTCAAAAGAGGATGACCTGGATGTGGCGCACTATCCGCTCTATTTCAAGGGGATTCATGAAGAGCGCGCCTTGGTGATGTCAGATGCACAGGGTGATTCACGGATGGTTGAATTCGTGGAGGAGTATCTTGTTCCATTGCAGATTATTTCAATGATTGATGTACCCATTCGTACCAGCAATCTAACGATTGGTGTGGTCTGTTATGAAGCGGTTAATCAGTCCCGCTCATGGTCTGTTGATGAGGAGAATTTTGCAATTGCGGTGGCGGACTTTATCGCCCTGGCACTAGAGAGCGGTCAGCGCAGACAGGTTGAAGCCGATTTAAGAGACCATCGAGACCATCTCGAAGAGGTGGTTGAGTCACGTACTGCCGAGCTTCAGGTTGCCAATGAAAAGCTGAAAGAGGAGATGGTGGTGCGTGAGCAGTTGGAGAAGGCTGAGCAATACAACGCCTTCCAGTCAGGCATTGCCGAGATGAGTGCAACCATACTGCACAATATTGGTAATGCTGTTACCGGAATGCGTGGAAGCGTAGAGAAGAGCAGCAACTACCTCAGTGGCCTTACGAAAATTGCCCGATCTGTTGATGTAATGCATGAGCGTTTGCAAGACGGTACCCTGGAGACGGCTGCGGTGGTGAAGGGGTTAGGGCTGGTCTCGACCACCTTGACGCGCTACTCGGGAGAGGAGGGTATCCAGGGACAGCTCGACAAAATGGATAAAGGAATTTTCCATATCGGTGAGATCATCAATGTCTATCGCTCCTCCTCCAAGCTGGAGATTAACGCCAGCCGTTTCAACTTCATGACCATGCTGAAGGATAGTCTGCAGCTGATCCAGGACAAGTTTGATAAATATAATATTGAGTTGCAGATTGAGTGTCCCGCTGAGTTGGAGCTGACGATCCCCAGAAACCCGGCGATTCAGATGTTGCTAAATTTGGTGAAAAATAGTGTTGAAGCGATTCTTGAGCGGCGTAATCAGCAACCTTCACACCAAGGCAAGGTCACCATTGTGGTGAGAGAGTTGAGCAAGGATGAGATTACGCTTACCCTGACCGACAATGGCTGTGGAATTGATGCAGAGATGGAGAAGAAGATATTTTCTCATGGTTATACCTCTAAAAATTATGGTAGTGGTTATGGGCTACACTCGGCAGCAAACTTTATCAGTAGTATTCGAGGTGCCATACGGGCAGAGAGCGGTGGTGTAAACCAGGGGGCAACCATGCATTTAACACTGCCAAAAATTGATCAGCGAGAGAAACGGTTAGAGGGTGAAGAGAATGGCTAATGAGCCGTATAAGATACTGGTAGCGGATGATGATCAGGATGTTCTTGAGCACTACAGGCTGATTTTCGGCGTAGATGAGTTGGGTGGTGAGTTACAAGACCCCGAACTGGCAATACTGGACGATTTCCTGGATGAGCTGATGAAGGATAGTGATCTGTCGGAACAAGATAGTTCAGAAAATCCTGTCTCTCAATGGAAGGTTACTTTGGTCAGTCAAGGGATCGATGCAGTTCATGCGGCACAAAAAGCGGATGTAGAGCGCTCTCCATTTACCCATGCACTACTGGATATGAGAATGCCACTGGGCATGGATGGTTTACAGACAGCTATTCAGCTTAGAGCGATTGATCCGGAAATCCAGATTATTTTTGTCAGTGCCTACTTTGATTATCTGGAAGATGATCTCAGAAAGGCGTTAGGCGAGCGGTGGGAGTTTTTGCAAAAACCGTTTCAGAAGGAGTCTATCCTGGGTCTGTTGGTAAAGGCTGCCGGTTCTCCGGCCTCAGAATAGTGGAAGAGCTTAGCTATCAATCTGTAGCGGATGCATTGGGTCGGCTCACTGTCACCATGGATGGGGCAGAGATGCAGGGGGTCTTTTGTGGGCATCTGGCCTCTGCAGCCAGACGTGATGAAGCTGATTGGCTGAAAGAGTTGATCGGTGAGCGGGATGAGGCCAATCTGCAAGCGCGAGAAGATGTGTTGCTGATTGCACAGTTGTTGCGAGAGGTGACGCAACAGTTAAGTCGTAGAGAGCTACAGTTGCAGTTACTGCTTCCGGAAGAGGAGTTGCTACAGGTTCGAGCTGAAGCCCTGACCTCCTGGTGCGAAGGTTTTCTCTATGGGTACGGTGTCTCAACTGCACGTAATGCCAAAACAACAGAGAGTGAGCGTGAGTTTCTCCAGGATTTGATGGAAATTTCTAAACTTGAGGTGCCCGAAGAGGAGCCAACAGAGGACGATGAGTTGGATTTTTTGCAACTGGTTGAGCATCTGCGGATGGGGGCTATGCTGCTCTATGAAGAGCGTCATCCGCTATCAGACTCCTCTTCACCACTACTGCATTAATCGAGATGAACCAAAATGTCGCTTAAATCCTTTGCGCGGCATCGGGCCGCGTTTTTCCGGCAGATGGAAAAGCGTTCAATTGCGATTCTGCCTGCAGTACCACATGCTGTTCGAAATCGGGATGTGGAATACCCTTATCACCCGGAAAGTGACTTCTTCTATCTGACGGGATTTTCAGAACCCAATGCGATCGTGGTGTTGAAGCGGGAAGGGCAGCGACGTAGCTGGGTACTCTTCTGTCAGCCGCGCGATGCTGCGACGGAGCAGTGGGTTGGTGAGCGTATTGGTCTTAAGCGTGCAAAGTCTGAATGGGGGGCCACAGAGGCGTGGGCAATAGAGCAGTGGGATGAAAAGCTACCTGAACTGTTAACCGGAGCTGATCATCTCTACTTCAATTTAGGGGCGGGCCATGCGATTGAATCAACGCTGTTGGCACAGCTTCATCAGCTTCGTATGCGGAACCGATCAGCGCTCTGCTACCCTCAAAGTGTGCATACACTGGACCCACTGTTGCATGAAATTAGAGTGAGAAAATCAGTGGATGAACTGCATGCGATGCGTAGAGCAGCAGAAATCTCGGTAGAGGCGCACCGCCATGCGATGCGTGTTTGTCAGCCGGGGATGGGGGAGGGGCAGCTAGAGGGGGAGGTTCTCTATAGTTTTAGCCAACAAGGGTGCAGAACCGTCGCCTACGACTCGATTGTGGCGGGCGGTAATAACGCCTGTACGTTGCACTATATTCGAAATAGTGACTTATTAAAGGATGGGGATCTGGTGTTGATTGATGCGGGTGCGGAGTGGCAGGGATATGCCGCAGATATCACCCGTACCTTTCCGGTCAACGGTCGTTTTTCTGCAGCGCAAAAACAGCTCTATGAGATTGTATTAAAGGCTCAGCAGGCGGCCATTCGACAAGTGCGCCCAGGGCGTCGATGGGATGCCCCTCACCGTGCAGCGGTGCGAGTGATCACCAAAGGGCTACTTGAGTTGGGGATCTTGAAGGGTGAACTCAAAACCTTAATTAAGGAAGAGCACTATAAACCCTACTATATGCACCAGACAGGGCACTGGCTGGGGATGGATGTGCATGATGTGGGGCGCTATAAAGTGGGCGGGAAGTGGCGGCCATTGGAGCCGGGTATGGTGCTTACGGTCGAGCCGGGGCTCTATATTCCTCTGGGTTCCAAAGGGGTAACCAAACGTTGGCAAGGGATTGGTATACGTATTGAAGATGATGTTGTGGTGACTCAGGAGGGTTGCGAGATATTGACTGACAAGACACCAAAGACAGTTGCCGAAATCGAGCAGTGGATGGCGCTTTCAACCGATTAATTGCTTGCTGGCTCACCAATCTGACTTATCCAAAATTATTAGAGGCATCTTAAAATAATTCGATTGAATCTTGGGTATTGAAGACAGTAAAATCTGCCGTTCAGTTAGAGGTCGTGGGAGAGACTCCGTCATACGGAGCACCGAAGGCGCAACAGCCCGGAAACGCTCAGGTAAAAGGACTACGAACTCTGAGGACTTAAATTAATAAGTTCATGGCTGGCTCTGGAGAAGATCAACAAGATCTACCGAAGGGGAAGGCAGTGGTTTTGCCTAATCTCTCAGGTACCTGGACAGAGGGGTTCGTTTCGTAAGCTGCGGAGATGAACCAGGTACAGGAATATGGCAGAGCTAAAGAAAACAGTACTGAATGAGACCCACCATCAGGCCGGTGCGCGGATGGTTGATTTTTCCGGGTGGGAGATGCCACTCAATTACGGTTCCCAGGTTGATGAGCACCATCAGGTCAGAGAGAAGGCTGGCATGTTTGACGTCTCTCACATGGTCGTCACTGATCTATTCGGAACAGATTCTAAAAGCTACCTTCAGCGACTGCTGGCAAATGATGTTGCAAGGCTGAAGTCACCGGGTAAGGCACTCTACTCCTGCATGTTGAATGAGCAGGGTGGTGTGATTGATGATCTGATCATCTACTGGATGGGTGATGACCGATACCGCATTGTGACCAATGCAGCAACCCGAACCGTTGATCTGGCGTGGATGCAGCAACAGTTGTCCGGTCTGGATGCGCAGCTGCTTGAACAGCCAGAGGTGGCGATGGTTGCAGTGCAGGGGCCAGAGGCGCGTGAGGCTGTACTGGGATGGTTGAGTGAGAGTTCTCGAGAGATTGTGGAGTTGTTAGAGCGCTTTTTTGCGGTGGAGGTAAAAGAGGGGTTTATTGCCCGAACTGGTTATACCGGAGAGGATGGCTTTGAGGTGATGTTGGATGCTGCGGATGCCGTCTCCTTTTGGCAGGCAATGGTTGCTACCGGAGTCTTCCCCTGTGGGTTAGGGGCACGAGATACCTTGCGCCTGGAGGCGGGAATGATGCTCTATGGTTCAGATATGGACACAGACACCACTCCCCTGGAGTCTGCGTTAGGCTGGACCCTAGCGCTGGAGCCGGGAGATCGTGACTTTATTGGTCGCGGGCGCCTGGAGCAGCAGAAAAATGAAGGCGTAAAGCGGAAGCTGGTGGGGTTGTTGCTGGAGGGTAAAGGGGTGATGCGTAGTCACCAGAAGCTGTTGGTGGGAGATCGTGAGGTGGGGGAGATCACCAGTGGGGGCTTCTCGCCAACACTGAATCGTTCCATTGCAATTGCAAGAATTGCAGCAGATATTGTGGAAGGGTGTGAGGTTGAGATGCGGGGACGGAGAATTCCGGTATTAATCGGTCGTCCGCTGTTTGTGCGGGATGGGAAGCCTGTGAATATATAAGTAAAGGCACCAATGCAGGCATGTTTTGGATAGCAGTTTGCTTCTTTCTATGAAACGAAGTGTATTTAGATTGGATAAGGATAGAGACTATGAGTGAAATTCCAGCTGACTTGAAATATAGCAAGAGCCATGAGTGGGTTAGAGAAGAGGGCGGTATGATTACGGTGGGTATCACCGACCATGCACAGGAGTTGCTCGGAGATATTGTCTTCGTTGAGTTGCCTGAAGTGGGTGGTGAAATTGATTTGGATGGAGAGTGTGGTGTGATTGAGTCGGTGAAGGCAGCTTCAGACCTCTATGCGCCAATGGCTGGAGAGATTGTTGAGGTCAATGAAGCTCTGGCAGACTCTCCCGAGAGTATTAATGAGACCCCCTATGATGCGTGGGTCTTCAGGATCAAGCCGACCAGTAGTGATGCGCTGGAGCAGCTGTTGGATGCAGCCGCTTATACTGAGGTTGTAGAGGCTGAATAGCCTTTAGGAGCTTGTCGAAATTATGCCATTTATTCCCCATACTGAAGTAGAGACCCAATCGATGTTGGCATCGATTGGAGTGGAGCATATCGATAGCCTGTTTGAAGAGATCCCCCCCTCTCTTCGGGCATCACCCGTTGACCACCCGCTGGATGGTTTGAGCGAGATGGAAGTGGGACAGCTGATGAGGGAGCGGGCCACTGCAGATGATCATACCCTCTGTTTTGCCGGTGGTGGTGCCTATCAGCACCATATTCCAGCTGCTGTCTGGGAGCTGGCGACGCGTGGAGAGTACTACAGCGCCTATACCCCTTATCAGGCAGAGGCGAGTCAGGGCACACTACAACTGCTCTATGAGTATCAGTCGATGATGTCCAGCTTGATGGGAATGGAGGTTTCCAATACCTCGCTCTATGACGGTGCTTCAGCGCTGGCAGAGGCGGTATTGATGGCGGTTCGTTCCAATCGCAAGGCAAAATCGAAGCGAATCCTGATGCCTGTGACCGTTCATCCAATCTACCGAAAGGTCGTTAGTACACTGGTACGTCATCAAGATATTGATCTGGTTGAGCTGGAGTACAACAGTGCAACAGGAACAATTGACCCTGATTCTCTACAGCTGAGTGAGGAGGATCCGGGTTATGCGGCGCTGGTGATTCCGTTGCCGGGTTACTTCGGGACCCTGGAGGCGGTGCATAAACTCACAGACTGGGCACATGAACATGGAATGTTGGTAATTGCAACGGTCAATCCTGTCGCTATGGCAACGCTGACTCCTCCGGGAGAGTGGGGTGAAAAAGGGGTGGACATTGCTTGTGGTGAGGGGCAGCCTTTAGGGATTCCTCTCTCATCAGGAGGCCCCTATTTTGGTTTTCTCTGCTGCCGGCAGTCACTGGTTCGTCAGCTTCCAGGACGCTTGATTGGTCGAACCCGGGACCTGGAAGATCGCGAGGGATTTGCATTGACCCTGCAGGCGCGTGAGCAGCATATTCGACGCTCCAAGGCGACCTCAAATATCTGTACCAATCAGGGCTTGATGGTAACCGCTGCAACCATCTTTATGAGCTTGATGGGTGCGCGCGGATTGGAGCAGATGTCACAGGGGTCACACCTGAACACAGAGAAGTTGGCGCAGCGCATTACCGCAATTGAAGGTGTGAAACAGACCTTTAAAGTGCCCTTTTTTCATGAGCTGGTGGTGACGCTACCTCAGTCAGCGAGTGGGGTGCTGGAGCAGTTGGCGGCAGAACAGATTGTGGGTGGAATTGCGCTGCAGTCGCACTACCCGGAGTTGGAAAATGGCTTATTGATCTGTGCGACCGAGTTACGGACAGATGCTGAGATCGACCATTTTGCTACAGTGTTGGAGCGTGTATTATGTTGATTTTTGAACGATCAGAAGCGGGCCGTTTTAATAGCGCACAGCGTATCGCAGGGCAAGAGAGTCAGGCACTGAGGCTTGAAGGTATTCCTCAAGCGATGAGGCGAAAAAACAGCTTACAGTTGCCAGAGGTTTCAGAGCTGCAGAGTGTGCGTCACTACACGCAGCTTTCACAGAAAAACTTTTCGATTGATACCCATTTTTATCCACTGGGTTCCTGCACCATGAAGTACAACCCGAGAGGTTGCAATACCTTGGCAATGTTGCCAGGTTTTTTGGGTCGTCATCCGGCGGGTTCCGAGCAGTTGGGGCAAGGGGTGATGGCTTCACTCTATGATCTGCAGGAGATCTTGTGTGAGGTAACCGGCATGAAGGCGACTTCACTTTCACCAGCGGCTGGCGCACAAGGCGAGTTTGCCGGTGTAGCAATGATTCGTGCCTACCATGATGCGAGAGGTGATGAGACTCGAAATGAGATTCTGGTACCCGATGCGGCACATGGTACCAACCCAGCCTCTGCTGTGATGTGTGGCTATGCAGTGAAAGAGATCCCAACCAATAGTGAAGGCGATGTTGATCTGGATGCGCTACGCAAGGTGGTGGGACCGCAAACGGCAGGTATTATGTTGACTAACCCCTCTACGCTGGGTGTGTTTGAGCGAAAGATCGAGGAGATTGCCTCAATCCTCCATCAGGCGGGTGGTCTGCTCTATTATGATGGAGCCAACCTCAATGCTATTTTGGGCAAGACACGTCCGGGAGATATGGGCTTTGATGTCATTCACATCAATGTCCATAAAACCTTCTCTACACCACATGGTGGCGGAGGTCCGGGTGCCGGTCCGGTGGTTGCCAATGAGCGACTGGCACCTTATCTTCCGATTCCAATGGTTGGAGAGGAGAAGATAGGGGGTGAAACGATTTACCGTTGGCTGGGTGAGGAGGATTGTCCACAGAGTATCGGTCGTCTCTCCGCCTGGAGCGGGAATGTGGGCGTATTGTTGCGTGCCTACATCTATGCCCGTATGCTGGGCACGGAAGGGATGGAGCGGGTGGCGAACTACTCGGTATTGAATGCCAACTATCTGATGAAACGTTTGCAGAAGGCAGGCTTTACGCTGGCAATTCCGCAGCGACGTGCAACTCATGAGTTCATTGTGACGCTGAAACGAGAGGCCAAAGAGCTGGGGGTCTCGGCAATGGATTTTGCCAAGCGGTTGCTTGATTATGGACACCATGCACCAACCACCTATTTCCCATTGCTGGTTCCTGAATGTCTGCTGATTGAGCCTACAGAGACGGAAGATCGGGAGACACTGGATGCCTTTGTAGAGGCGATGGTTACCATTCTGGGTGAGGCAGAGAATTCTCCTGATCAGGTTAAAGGGGCACCGTGGACGCTGCCGGTTCGACGGCTGGATGATGTGCGTGCAGCTCGTGAACTTGATCTGAACTGGTATCAACGGGATTGACTGCGGATTCTGACCTTTAGCTTGGCGGTTGAATCAGATTATACTTACTAAAAACAGGTGTTCTCTTGAGATGAGAGAGCGTCTCCATACACGATTTTAAAATTATGAGGATTACCCGATGACAGCGCTGATTTGTGGTTCTTACGCCTTTGACCAGATTATGGTCTTCCCTGACCGCTTCAAGAACCATATCCTGCCGGATAAGGTGCACATGTTGAATGTCTCTTTTCTGGTGCCTGAAATGCGGCGAGAGTTTGGGGGAACTGCAGGCAATATTGTCTATAACCTCAAACTGTTGGGAGAGAATGGCTGGCCCATGGCAACGGTGGGTACCGATTTTTCCCCTTATAAGAGCTGGATGAAAGAGTGTGGGGTTGTTACAACCTTTCTGCGTGAAGTAGATAACCAATATACAGCGCAGGCCTTTATTACCACCGATATGGATGATAATCAGATTACTGCATTCCATCCGGGTGCAATGAACTGGTCGCACCTCAATCAGGTGGGGGATGCAAAAGGGGTCTCCCTGGGGATCGTCTCTCCTGATGGAAGAGAAGGGATGGTAGAGCATGCGGCCCAATTTGCAGAGGCCGATATCCCCTTTATTTTTGATCCGGGTCAGGGCTTGCCGATGTTTGGTAAAGAGGATTTATTGCAGTTTATCGATCAAGCCACTTGGGTGACAGTGAATGATTATGAATCAGCATTAATGCAAGAGCGCACTGGGTTGAGTGTGGCTGAGATCGCTGAGCAGGTTGAGGCATTGATTGTGACGCTGGGAGGTAAAGGGTCGGTCATCTATACTGAAGGTCACCGTATTGATATTCCGGCTGTTGATGTAATGCATGCGGCAGACCCTACAGGATGTGGTGATGCTTTCCGTGCAGGGCTGCTCTACGGCTTAATGAATGGTATGGATTGGGAGGTGACGGGTCGAATTGCATCATTGATGGGGGCAATCAAGATTGAGACCCACGGTACGCAGAATCATCGATTTACCATGAAAGAGTTCCGAACCTCCTATTATGAGGCCTTTGGTAGTGAGTTTTGACTCCCTATCGTATCGTTCCAGACTGGTTAAAGAGATCCTGTAAATATTTTTTTGAGGGCACTTCTCATAAAGAGAACACGATATGATTATTGGAGTATTGAGGATTCTTATGTTATAAAGTCTCTTTATCAATGACAATTTGAACTTAAGACAATGGCAGATCGACGATTACAGGTATTTCATACGGTAGCTCGCATGTTGAGCTTTACCAAGGCGGCAGAATCTCTCCATATGACGCAACCGGCAGTCACCTTTCAGGTGCGTCAGCTAGAAGATTATTTTAATACACGGCTGTTTGATCGTACCCACAATCGTATTACTCTGACCGAGGCCGGTGTGCGTGTTTATGAATATGCAGAACGTATTCTGGACCTCTATAGTGAGATGGATAATGCCGTTCGTGAGATGACCGGTGAGGTGAGCGGAGTTCTGATTGTCGGTGCAAGTACCACGATTGCTGAGTACATGGTTCCCAATATGTTGGGCCGCTTTCATGAGAAACACCCCTCGGTGACGGTTCGACTCAAGGTTGGCAATACTGATAGCGTGGTTTCGATGGTGGAAAATAATGTGATCGACCTTGGCATTGTTGAGGCACCGGTATCGAACAAGAAACTCCAACTGGATCTCTGTCGTGAAGATGAGTTGGTGTTGATCACCCCGCCGGGTCATCCACTGGCAAAGCAGGATTCAATTAAGATTGATGAAATGAAGGAGTATCCCTACATCTGGCGTGAAGAGGGTTCGGGTACACGTGAAGTGATTCATGACTATTTGACGGAAGCCGGTGTCGATCCGGCTGAGCTCAATGTGATTATGGAGTTAGGCAGCCCAGAGGCGATTAAAGGGGCCGTGGAGTCTGGTATTGGTATTACCATTATCTCCAAAGCCTCCATCCAGAAAGAGCTACAGTTAGGAACTGTGAAAATGATTCGTCTCGATCCTCATATGGTGCGTCCGTTCTCTTTCGTACACCAAAAACAGAAGTTCAGACTGCGTGCTATGGATGAGTTATTGGAGTTTGCGAAAGAGTACTGTGAGGTAAATCAAGGGTAGAGCCCCTACTCCAGGTGGTCAAGATGGGACAGCAGGAGCAATTGCAGTCGATTTTATCGTCATTGAGTGACACGGACCGCCATGCGTGGCTACGCTATGGGGAGTTTTTGGTCTCTTCAGCGGCGACCGACTTATCAGAACAGCCAACTGCCACTATTGAAAAAGAGGCGCCACAGCCTATTGCACGTCCTGACGAGGAGCGAGTGGTGGCAGCTATTCGACGCTTGGCTCAGACCTATCCGATGATCAACCATGACCCACTATTACAGCAGAGTGCTGACTTAATGAGTGCCCATCTGCTTAGTGGGCGTGCAGCAGCAGAGGTGATTGATGAGCTGGAAGAGCTTTTTCAACAACATTACCAGCGTTACCTGGCAGAGTCGTGAATCAGCATGGATAATATACTGCTAGAGTGGTTTAGACGCCAGTTTGCCAATGCGCAGCTAGTGATTCTGTTGATTACATTGGCGACACTGTTTGCTGTGGTGCTGCTGTTTGGGCAGATGCTGGGGCCCGTGTTGGTGGCCATTGTTCTGGCCTATTTGATGGATACCCCAATCGAACGGCTGAAGCTACGTGGATTTAACCACCCACTTTCGGTCGGTATGATCTACCTGTTGTTTGTGACACTGCTGGTCTTTATGGTTGTCGTCCTGTTGCCACTGCTCTCCTCACAGATTACACAGTTTCTCGCAGCGGTACCGGCTATGGTTCAGAGTGGGCGAGAGATCGTTGCTCAGTTGCCGGAAACGTATCCTACCTTGGTGAGTGTTGAACAGTTGAATGATATTGCCAACTCACTCAGCAGCTCAATGACGCAGTTTGCACAGCAGGCACTCTCAATGAGCCTGAGTTACATTCCGGGGATCATCACCGTACTGATCTACCTGGTGCTGGTACCCCTGTTGGTCTTTTTCATGGTGAAAGATAAGCGGGAGCTCTTCACCTGGTTTACCGGCTTTTTACCCGACGACCATTCGCTGGCAGAACGGGTTTGGCATGAGGTTGATCTACAGATTGGTAACTATATCCGTGGAAAATTCTGGGAGATGCTGATCGTTGGCAGTATCACCTACATCGCATTTATCTGGCTGGGATTACAGTATGCCCTGTTGCTGGGGGTATTGGTGGGGCTCTCCGTGTTGATCCCATTTGTCGGGGCAACGGTCGTGACGCTCCCCGTTGCAGCTGTGGCGTTCTACCAGTTTGGATGGGGGGGGGAGTTCGGTACCGTGATGCTGGTTTATGGAATCATCCAGGCGTTAGATGGTAATGTATTGGTACCGTTGCTCTTTTCAGAAGTGGTCAATCTTCACCCTGTCGCCATTATCGTGGCAGTACTCTTCTTTGGTGGAGTCTGGGGGTTCTGGGGGGTATTTTTTGCAATTCCACTAGCAACCTTGGTCAAGGCGGTCATTTCAGCCTGGCCGAAATTGGATTAGGCTCAATTTAAGGGACCTACCTATTCTGTATCTCTGTCTACTGCTCACAGTCTTTGCTTCAACTGCTCAGGCAGAGAGTGTGATGGTGGGGCGGTTTGAGGCAGGAGAGCTGAAGGGGTGGCAGGCTGAATCGTTCAAAGGAGAGACCCGTTATTCACTCATTGAGATTGATCAAAAGATGGCACTGCAGGCCTACAGTGATGGGGCTGCATCCGGATTGGTGCGCAAGATCGGTATCGACCTTAATAAAACCCCCTATCTCAACTGGTCATGGCGGGTCGAGCAACCTCTGGAAGGGCTTGATGAGATCACAAAACAGGGAGATGACTATGCCGCTCGAATCTATGTCATCCATTCTGGCGGGATACTCTTCTGGCAGACTCGTGCGTTAAATTATGTATGGTCAGGCAGTCGCCCCAAGGGAAGTTCCTGGCCTAATGCCTATACAGACCGCTCTAGGAATATTGCGGTAGAGAGTGGCCCCACGCGTAGTGGAGAGTGGGTCCATTACAAACGCAATATCGTGGAGGATCTGTGGGCTCAGTTTAGGCTGGAGGCGAATAAAATTGATGCGGTTGCCCTCATGACCGATACCGATAATTCGCAGCAGCGTGCTACTGCCTACTATGGCAATATATCATTTACAGCTCAATAATCGACTGTTCTGGGCTCCCGGAACAGGGGGGTCGAAAGGTTATTTGATCGGTTCCATCAGACCGTCGAGATTTTGAGCGTCACAAAAGTCGAGGAAGTTTTCACGTAGCTGTGTGATGGACTCCTTGCGAGGGACTCCTAGCACCATATTCAGGACAAACATGGGAGTTCCTGTATGGGGTGCGTGGTGGCTGCTGGTATTCATCTCCTCAACGTTAATCTGTCGTGCAGAGAAGAAATCGGCCACTTTATAGACGATACCCGGATGGTCAATAGAGATTACCTCAACATGGTAAGGGAGATGCTCCTGCTTGATCGGGCGATCCGTAGTGCGTTTGGTGAGGATTGTAAGGTTCAGTTTATCCTGGAATTTGGGTAGCGTGGTTTCAAGCCGGGTGATGGTGTCCCACTTGCCTGAGGCCAGAAGTAGAATGGCAAATTCACCCCCGAGTACCGTCATGCGACTGTCTAGAATATTTCCTTTCTGCTCCAGTACAAGCTTGGAGAGTTCGTTGATAATGCCGGGACGGTCCTGGCCGACTGCAGTAATGACCAGATTGTCAGTGGCTGGCGTGGTATCTATATTCTTTTCCATAGCGTAGAGTATATCAGTCTATTTCACTCTATAAATGGCGAAGCGTTCGGATATACGGCTATTTAAGGGGGATGAGTATGGAAATGTGCCGGATATTTGTTGCGAGGGGGCCGTTTTAGAGTATAATTGCGCGTCTTTATTTTGCCACTGTTGGCAAATGAATAGCAGTTTTTAGATTTAATTACGGAATATCATCATGAAAAGTGGAATCCATCCAGAGTATAGCGATGTCAATGTAACGTGCAGTTGTGGCTATGCATTTACAACTAAATCAACGATGTCAGATGATAGTCTTCATATCGATGTCTGTTCAAATTGCCACCCTTTCTTTACGGGCAAGCAGAAGATTGTAGATACTGCAGGGCGAGTTGATAAATTCCGCCAGAAGTATGGCGATATGTAATCGCTTTGTTGTGGCGTTTATCTCAAAAGCACCTCAGAGAGGTGCTTTTTTTATGCAGGTTGGAGTATTAGGAATATGATCTATTTATGACTTTAATTCAACAGCTTCGATGGGTTGGCACCGTGACCGGAGTGGTAGGTGCTGCATTTCTGGCGCTCAATATTGAGGCGAGCGGATATGGGTTCTTGTTTTTTCTGGTTTCGGCACTCGTCTATAGTTATGTTTCATGGAAAACAGGGGACACTCCGATGTTGGTACTCCAGGGAACCTTTGTGGCAATTGACCTTCTGGGGGTTTGGCGCTGGTTTCTGGTTTAGGGAACCCCTGAATAAGTCATGTGTAAATGCCTAACGCCCATAGCGCCCAATATCTTCGTTGAAAACCTTGCTAATAGCCCGTTATTGGCTGCGATCTTCGCCTTGATCTTGAACACTATGGACGTAATTCAAATTACCCAGACTTTTTCAGAGGTTCCTTAGCGGGTAGCAGCAGTGAGCTGAATAGCTACAAATTAAAATGCCTTTTTGTTTTCCTCAGTGCTGATGGGGAGTAGAACGGTAATTTTCATCCCTTGATGAAGACCATCACTCTTCGCAGTGATCTCCCCCCCGAGCTGATGTACAAAATTGGCTGCGGAATGGAGTCCATAACCGCTGCCCTCACTCTTGGTGGTAAATCCAGTCTTGAAGATCTGTTCAAGCGTACTGTTATCTGTACCACAACCACTATCTTCAACCGTAATGGTGAAAAAATCATTCTCAGCCGCAGCGGTAGTCAAACGGATAAATCCGTCATCAGAACGGTTGATTGACATCTCCTCAGTGATGGCCTCCAGGCTGTTCTTGAGAAGGTTGAGCATCAACTGAATGAGTGGATTCCTTGGCAGGCGAACCAGATCCACTTCAGGTGCGAGTGTAATCTCCTGGCTTATCTTGTATTTACTGATGCGGTCTTCAATCAGACTCAAGGTGTCATCAACCATCGACTGTAGATGGAACTCGGTGGAGTGGATGACCGGTCTGGAGGCGCTCTGCTGAATAGAGATAATGTCACTGATGTGCTGGATACCATGGTCAAGTTTTTCAAAGGTACCTGAAGTTTCGGACATGGAGCGAATCTTGGTCATTGCATTGGCTGTTTTTTCGAGTACCTGAGACGATTCCAATAGCCGTTCTGCAAGTTCATCAACCCCGGCATCATTGCGGTTGTTGGCAATGGCGCTACTCTTTTCAGCGTATGCCATCAGTTTTTCAGGAAGCTTTTCTGTCACCTTAAGGATTTGTCGACTCCTCATCAGGTTGCCCACCATGCCAGTGATAACATTGCCAATATTATGAAGAACAGAGGCGCCCATTTCAGCGATGCCTGCCTGGAATGCGGCATATTGCTCTTGGCGCTCAGCACGCAGATAGTCGCTTAGGTCATGAATCATCAGAACGGCGCTGGCTTGACTGCTACGCTGTCTACTGTCGAGCTGTGCGCCATTGATCTGTACGGTCATCGATTCTCCGGCTGAATTGATGAGCCTGTTTTGCTGGCTTATGGAGCCGAGTTCATCGCTGGGGTTTAAATCCGGAAGGATTGTGTTGAGAGGTTTTCCGCTGAGACTCTGTGCCTCAAATTGTGCCAGAGTCTCCATTTTTCTGTTTGTTTTCAATATGGTACCGTCAGAAGAAACCACAATGACACCATCTACCATAGATCGAAAAATCTCCTCCAGTTCTTGTTGTGTTTCGTGGAGTTCGGAGAGATTTTGTTGAATGTTGAGCGACATTTTGTCCAGTGCATCGTTGAGCATACCGAACTCATCTTGACGAGGTGTCTTCAGGGTTGATTGAAAATTACCAGATGCAATAGCGTTGGCGGTAGTAACGGCTTGGCGCAGCGGGCGGTGAAAATAACTGGAGAGCATCAGTGCTGCAATGACTGCGAATATCAGTACGATAGATTCAATCAGCAGGAATTCCCAGAGCATATCGTGGGTTGCCTCTTTAATATCATCACGACCCAACTCCAGATGGAGATACCCCAAAAACTCACCAAAAGTTGTATTGATGCGATAGGTAATGGCGATGTTGTTATTGTGATTCCAGACATGGAAAGGGTCTTGAGCCGTGGATAGCTGTCGCAGAATGGGGGCCAGAGGGGGGTAAGGCTCCTCTTGAAGCAGGTTCTCATCGGTCCCGTCGGCCAGAACAACCCCCTCCTGGTCGAGTACGAATACATTGGCAATATCCTGATTGGTACGAAGGCTTTGCAGTTGAGCGGTAAGGCGGTGGGTTTCTATGGCATAGAGAGGCTCTTGCAGGTTACGTTGATAAACGTCGATGAGATCTTCTGCAAAATCGATATGGCTCTCTTCGAGTGAGCTGAATTGCAGGTAGAGAGCAATTCCCGCAGTGAGGTTAACTGCGACCAGAATCAGAATTAGTGTAAATAGCAGCAGTTGTGAGCGGATGGAACGGGTCATAGAGAAAGGTTCATGGAGTATTGATCTTTTGAACCATCTTCTTCAGTTGCTGTAAATTGTTTTGTGTTTGTGTAGAAATCAGATCAAATTTACGGGTTTTCTGGAACTGTTTGAGAGCAGCCTTGCCCATTGATTCCTGATCCATTGCGGTTAATACGCGGGAAATCTGTGAAATTCGTAGTTCCGGATAGTTTGCCCGAAAGCTGACAATATGGCGGGGGACATCCATACTTTGATGGATAATTTTCAGCTTACTGCGTATCCCCTCTTTCAGCGTTTCAAACTTATGGTGGTTGATGGTTCCTGCCTCTACACGGTTGCGTAGTACCCAGGAGACGGTTGTGCTATCGGCACCCGAGAAGAGGTAAGCAACACTGTCGGCTGTTTGAGCCTTGTTGTCACCAGAGCCTCTTTTAGGGGCTTCTACAGGTAGCAGTCCATTACTGATAAGTTCGCTCTTGCCGAGAAAGTAACTGGCGGTTGAGAACGGCTCCTCGAAAGCGATTCGTTTACCTTTGAGTCCCTGAATATTTTCGATGGGACTCTCTTTACGGGTGAAGAGGACACTGTGATACTGATCGACCCCCTTCTTCCAGCGCCGTAACACCATTTTGCTTTTAGTCTGGTTGCTGATGATTAATGAGGGGTAGGGGCTGTCGATAAAAAGATCTACTTTATCGTCATGGATCATTCTGGACATCTCATCCATAGAGTGAGTAACAACAACCTCAACCTGGTCGATTCCAAATGGAGCCAGATGGATCGATAGGTAATCGGTCAGGGCCTTGAATTTTTTGACTTCAGAGACATATTCAGCCGAGATTGAACCAATGCGCAGTGGTTCAGCAGAAACGGTAGATACGACTGGAGGCAGAAGCAGAAGTAATAGGATATTCAAAAAGGAAATTGTCCGTCTCATCGTGGTCTATCTCGCTCAGTTCAGAATCAGTTTTCACATTCTACCGGATTTGGTCTTGATGACTAGCGCTTCTTCGGAGAGAGAGATGCTTCAGAGTTGTTTCAGACTGATCTGTCTGGGTGGATGCGATAGAATAGCAATCTATAGATTGATACTGGAAAAAAAGAAATGGCTACTGACCGTACCGAACTGCTGAAAACATTGATGTCTCAACGCATTTTGATCCTGGATGGTGCGATGGGGACCATGATTCAGCGCCGCAAGTTGGAGGAGGCAGATTACCGTGGGCAGCGTTTTGCCGACTGGCCAACGGACCTGAAGGGTAATAATGATCTGCTGGCATTAACGCAGCCACAAGTAATTCAGGGTATCCATGAGCAGTATCTGGAGGCAGGGGCAGATATTCTGGGGACCAACACCTTCAATGGTACCCGTGTCTCAATGGCTGATTACGGGATGGAGGCGCTGGTTCATGAGATCAATCTGGAGGCGACCCGTCTTGCCCGTACCGCAGCGGATAAATACTCAACGCCAGAGAAGCCCCGGTTTGTAGCAGCGGTTCTGGGGCCTACCAGTCGTACCTGTTCAATCTCTCCAGAGGTTAATGACCCCGGTTTCCGTAATATCAGTTTTATGGAACTGGTGGAGAACTACACCGAGTCGATTGGAGCGCTGGTGGAAGGAGGGGCAGATCTACTGTTGGTGGAGACCATTTTTGACACCTTGAATGCCAAGGCAGCACTGTTTGCGATTGATCAGTACTACGAAGAGCACAACGTCAACCTGCCGATCATGATTTCGGGAACGATCACGGATGCCTCCGGTCGTACCCTCTCCGGTCAGACTACAGAGGCCTTCTACAACAGCCTACGTCATGCCAAACCGCTAAGTATTGGGCTCAACTGTGCGCTGGGACCCGACATGCTACGCCAGTATGCAGCGGAGATGTCACGGGTCAGTGAGTGTTTTGTATCGGCACACCCCAATGCGGGGTTGCCGAATGAGTTTGGTGAGTATGACCTGACCCCGCAGCAGATGGCCGACCATGTGGGCGAATGGGCGGACTCTGGATTTTTGAATATTGTGGGTGGTTGCTGCGGCTCTTCGCCGGACCATATTCGTGCGATTGCGACCCAAATGGAGGGTAAAGCCCCCCGTAAATTACCAGAGTTGCCCTCTGGATGCCGCCTCTCCGGTCTGGAACCACTCAATATTGGTGAAGCGTCACTCTTTGTCAATGTTGGTGAGCGTGCCAACGTGACGGGTTCGGCCAAGTTCAAACGGCTGATTCTCAATGAAGAGTATGAAGAGGCGTTGGGCATCTGTCGCACTCAGGTGGAGAATGGGGCGCAGGTGGTTGATGTCAATATGGATGAGGGGATGCTGGATGGTAGAGCAGCCATGGTACGCTTCCTCAATCTGATCGCCTCTGAACCGGATATCTCCAAGGTGCCGCTGATGATCGACTCATCCAAGTGGGAGATTATCGAAGCCGGATTACAGTGTTCGCAGGGCAAACCCATCGTCAACTCAATTTCGATGAAGGAGGGGGAGGAGGCGTTTCGCCACCACGCAAAACTCTGTCGTCGTTACGGTGCCGCCATTATTGTAATGGCCTTTGACGAGAGTGGACAGGCCGATACCGAGGCGCGCAAGGTTGAGATCTGTAGCCGGGCCTACAAGATTCTGGTCGATGAGATTGGTTTCCCGGCTGAGGATATTATCTTCGATCCCAATATCTTTGCGGTAGCAACTGGTATTGAAGAGCATGACAATTATGGTGTTGATTTCATTGAGGCAACCCGTAGGATTAAACAGACACTCCCTCATGCTATGGTTTCGGGGGGGGTCTCTAATGTCTCCTTCTCCTTCCGTGGCAATAATCCGGTACGAGAGGCGATTCATGCCGTGTTCCTCTATCACGCAGTTCAGGCGGGTATGGATATGGGAATCGTCAATGCTGCACAGTTGGCGGTCTATGACGATCTGCCTCAGGAGTTGCGCAATACGGTTGAAGATGTGGTGCTCAATCGGGACCCCGATGCAGGAGAACGGTTGGTAGAGTTGGCCCCCAAATATCTTGGGGATGGTTCGGTGGGGAATAGTCAGCAAGAAGATCTGGAATGGCGAAGCTGGCCAGTTGCAAAGCGTCTGGAACATGCGCTGGTTAAAGGTATTACCGAATATATTGATGAAGATACTGAAGAGGCACGCCAACAGTTCAAGCCTGCATTGAAGGTGATTGAGGGACCGTTGATGGATGGCATGAATGTGGTCGGTGAACTGTTTGGGGCAGGCAAGATGTTTTTGCCACAGGTGGTGAAGTCGGCGCGGGTGATGAAAAAGTCGGTCGCCTATCTTGACCCCTTCCTGCAAGAGGAGAAGGAAGGTTGTGAGATCGCAGCACAGGGCAAGATCCTGATGGCAACGGTTAAAGGCGATGTACACGATATCGGCAAAAATATCGTCGGAGTGGTGCTGCAGTGTAATAACTATGAGGTGATCGATCTTGGCGTGATGGTTCCCGCAGAGACCATTCTGCAGCGTGCCAGAGAAGAGAAGGTGGATATCATCGGTCTCTCCGGGCTAATCACCCCGTCGCTGGATGAGATGGTCCACCTTGCCAGAGAGATGACACGTCAAGGTTTCACCATTCCGCTGATGCTGGGGGGGGCCACCACCTCCAAGGCGCATACGGCAGTGAAGACAGAGCCGGAGTATGCGCATGGTGTAATCCATGTGGCGGATGCCTCGCGAGCGGTTGGTGTAGCAACAGCACTGTTATCAGAACAGCAGAAAGCAGATTTTCTAGAGAACACCCGTACCGAGTATGTAGAGGTGCGTGAGCGTCGGGCTAACAGGCAGAGCCAGATAAAATTGGTAAAACTTGAAGAGGCACAGGCAAACCCTGCCCCGATTGACTGGAGTGAGTGGAACCCCGTTGAACCCAAGGCTTTAGGTGTTACGGTTTTGGAACAGATTGATTTGAGTGAAGTGGCCCCCTATATTGACTGGACCTTCTTCTTCCATGCTTGGGAACTGAAAGGGCGTTACCCGAAAATCCTTGAGGATGCCGAGAAGGGGGAAGAGGCAAAGAAGCTCTACGCCGATGCAATGGAGATGCTGGAGCAGATCCTCTCGGAAAACTGGCTGCAGGCCAAGGCGGTGGTCGGGCTATTTCCAGCCAATGCTGTGGGTGATGATATTGAGGTTTATGCTGACCCTTCCCGTAGCGAAATAGTAACCACGCTACACCATCTGCGTAAGCAGGGAAAGCAGCCACCGGGTCGTGCCAATGAGTGTTTGAGTGATTTTATTGCACCGCGAATTGGGGATAAAATTGATTATGTGGGTGGCTTTGCCGCTACAGCAGGTATCGGTGTGGATGAAAAAGTAGCTGAGTTTGAGGCAGATCATGATGACTACAGTGCTTTAATGTTGAAGTCTGTGGCTGATCGCCTTGCTGAAGCAGTGACGGAGTGGCTGCATGAGAAGGTGCGTAAGGAGTTGTGGGGGTACGCTACAGATGAACAGCTTGATAACAGCGCGTTGATTGATGAGCAGTATCAGGGTATCCGTCCGGCAATGGGCTATCCTGCCTCACCGGACCACACAGAGAAAGATCTGTTGTGGAAGCTGTTGGATGCAGAGCAAAATACGGGTATCTGGCTTACAGAGTCAAAGGCGATGGTTCCTGCAGCCTCTGTCAGTGGACTCTACTTTGCACACCCGGAGGCGCGTTATTTTGCAGTGGGTAAGATCAACCATGATCAGCTAGAGAACTATGCTGCACGTAAAGGGGTGACAATAGAGGAGGCACGGCGCTGGTTGGGGCCTAATCTGGTTGATGGGGTCTGAAGCCAGGAAGCGCGCACGACATGAGTATTCCCAGAAAGGATGAACAAGCCAAAATAAGAGGCATTGAAGTCCAACTCTGGTTTACAATCAATGAACTACTTTGCCGCCCTGATCTGACTGGGGGGGTTGGATCTGAGAGAAGGAAGAGAAAATGAGTGAATGCCCTTGTGGTTCTGGAGAGCCTTATAGCAGCTGTTGTGAACCTTTTATAAAAGGTGACGCAGCGCCATCAACAGCAGAGCAGCTGATGCGGTCGCGCTATTGCGCCTATGTAGTGGGTGAGGTCAACTATATCCATAACACACTGCATCCAGACCACCAGGCGGACCATGACCTTGAGGCGGCCAGAAAATGGTCGCGAGATTCAGAGTGGCTGGGTCTTGAAATCCTCACTACAGCGGCGGGTGGCGCTGAGGACAGTCAAGGCATGGTAGAGTTTAAGGCAAGTTATCGTGACCGCGGTGGTAACCGTCAGGCCCATGAAGTGAGTCAGTTTGAACGGATTGCCGGGCGCTGGGTCTATGTGGATGGTGAAATGCCTAAACCGGAAACGGTCAAAAATGGGGGAAAAAAGGTTGGACGAAATGAACCGTGCCCCTGTGGTTCGGGCAAGAAATATAAAAAGTGCTGTGGAGTTCGATAAATTGTGGACGATCTAGAGAGTTATTCAACCATTGTTGCAAAGCTTGTTGCTATTGAGGATCTGAGCAAGCTAAAGCATGTGGTCGACCGGTTGGAGAAACATTTCTCACTTTCGAATGCAGAGGCCCAAAAAGTAGTGGAGTCACTTCCCTACAAACTTCCGGTCTCATTTTTTACCGTAAAAGAGGCAAAAATAGCAACTCATGAGTTGAGCTATTTCGGCTGCGAAATTGAAATCATTGATATGATGGAGGAGGAAGAGGAGCCAGAGCCGGAGGAGAGTGAGGTTCTGGAAGTCGAACCTGAAGCTGAAATTGTTGAAAAAGTGGTAGAAAAGAGTGAAACCCCAATTGCAGTCGCCTGGGATGATGATAAGAAAGTTGAGATCATAGAGGAGAAACCGAAGTATCCTCCTTGGGCGCTTCCAGCGGCAATCGGGGCTGCTCTGTTGGTTGTGGTGATGTCAGCATTTCTTCTGTTTCAGGATAAATCAGATGATGTTGTAGAGGTGGTTGATGAGCAGCCTTTTGAAAGTGAAGTCTTAAACGAAGTTGCACGCTCGGTTGAAAAAAAGATGGCATCAATGAAATCACTGGATCTTTTTTTGGATGACCTCACCAGCTATCTTGAAGAGAAACAGGTCACAGAGGAGGAGCGGGAGCTGCTGTCAGACCATTTTGTGGAGAAAGCGGCTGAGAAAAAAGAGGAAGAGAAGTTGAGTGTTCATGCAGTGCGCTCACTCAAGTTGCTTGAAGTAGCGATTGGATTTAATCGGCGTAACCGCAATGCATGGATGCAAATGATTGAACTCTATAGGTCTAATGGTTTGAAGTACCGGGCCAAGAAGGCACAAAAGGAGATGGATGCTATCTTTGCAGATGGTTAGAGCGCTCTCTTGTTAGAGTCTTTTAGAAGTGCCTTAAAGATCCCTGCTGCTGTATTGTGTGGTTTTACGTGCCCTGCGATCTGATGCGATACGGCTGAAAAAGGCAGAGAGTAGATAGCTGCTGCCCGCGAGCAGAATGATGGTGGGTCCAGGTGGCAGGTCGGGTTGGTAGGCGAGTGCCAGACCACCACTACTGAGCATGGCACCCACTGCCGTTGCAATCACCATCATCTTTCCCAGCGAGTTTACATAGTGACCTGCGATCGCAGCGGGCAATGTCAGCAGTGCCAGCACCAGAATCAGCCCCACTACCTGAATCAACAGTACGACGGTGATCGCAATCAGTACCAGCAGTAACAGGTAGAAAAAGGTGACAGGCACCCCGCGAAGTTTTGCATACTCCTCATCAAAGACGACAGCCTGAAACTGGCGATGGTATGCCGCTACAACCAGCAAAAGTAGTACATCGAGTATCGCCATAAACCAGAGGCTCTGTTGTGGGACCAGCAAAATATCTCCAAACAGAAAGCTCATTAAGTCACTCTGGTATCCCGGAGTTTTTGAGATGAAGAGAATGCCAATCGCCATACCGATTGCCCACAGAGCACTGATCAGTGTGTCTTCTTGTGCTTGCCAATGGAGCCGAACACTACCAATCAAGAGTGCTGAGAATATTGCTGCAGCGAGCGCACCACTGAGCGGATCAAACCCATAGTAGAGGGCAGCGCCCATCCCCCCCAGCACAGAGTGGGCAACGCCTCCGGCAATAAAGGCGATTCTCTTGACCACAACATAGGTCCCCACGACACCACAGCCAATGCTCGCTAATAACCCAGCAATCAGAGCGGATTGCAGAAAAGTGTACTCGATCAGTGCGCTGTAGAATGTTTCCATAGTCAGTGGTGGTGGTGCACCATGCGCACATCTTCTCCATAGAGTGCCTGTATCATGGAACCATCAATTTTATCAGTATTGTGGCAGACCAGAGTACGGTTGATACAGGCAACGCGGGTGACATAACTGGAGATGAAAGCAATATCATGAGAGACCACCAGAATGGTCATGCGTTGGTTAAACTGCCGTAGCAGATCAAAAATATCCCCCTCTAAGCGCTGGTCGATATTTGCAGTGGGCTCATCCAGAATCAGTACCTCTGGGGTACCGGCAAGCGCTCTAGCCAATAACACCCGCTGTAGTTGGCCGCCAGAGAGGCTACCAATCTGCCGCTGAGCTAAGGAGCCTGCTTCCACCTCGTGTAGTGCCTTTTGGGCCGCCTCATAATCAGCAGCCGTATATCGACCGGGGATCAGTTGGCTTAACCAGCTCTGTTGGGGGTGGAGTCCCAGGCGGCCCATTAAAACAACCTGCTCTACGGTAATTGGAAATGATTTTGAAAAGTTGGGGTATTGAGGGACATAGCCTATACGGTTTCTGTTCTTGTGCGGCCGTTGAGCAAATACCTCGACACGACCCTGATGAGGCTCCAGCTCCCCGAGCATCAGTTTGAGCAGAGTACTCTTGCCGCCGGCATTGGGGCCAACAATTCCCAAAAATTCACCCTCCATAATATCCAGATCAATCTGCTCTAATACCGGAAGTGTATGGTAAGAGAAGGAGACCCCACGAAGTGAGATAACGGGTTCAGTTTTTAGAGTCATGGTTGCCGCGCAAGTTGCAGCGCGAATTGTCGCAAGTTATGGATGTAGTCAGCAGCGAGTGGATCGACTGAATGCACACGACCTCCGATGGCTGAAGCAACCTGTTGTGCTGCACGTTGATTGAACTGTGGCTGCACAAAAATCACTTTGAGGCCGGCAGACTTGGCCTGTTTGATCTTGTTGGCTAGAGACCGTGCCCCCGGACTCTTCCCCTCCATCTCAATGGTGATCTGGGTCAGGCCATAGGTTTCAGCAAAATAGCCCCAGACCGGATGAAAAACCATGAAGCTACGAGAATGAATTGGTTTCAGCAGTTGCTCGATCTCATGATGCAGTGCCTCCAAATCCGTATCAAAAGATTGGTAGTTGCGTTGATAGTAGGCTTGATGATCCGGATCCACTGTGGATAAGTTCTGATAGATGTTGAAGGCAATCTTTCGTGCCATTAACGGGCTGGTCCAGAGATGAGGGTCTTCTTCACCATGCCCCTCTTCATGCCGCTCTTCATGACTCTCTTCAGAATGGTGATGAGTCGGTTCTGGATCGAACCCCTGTAGTATATCCACCATCTGCAGCGTTGGATTGGTTGCCTGAATTCTGCCCACCCATCCACGGTCAAATTCACTGCTGGATTTGAAATATAGTGCTGCGGATGAGAGTTGCTGGATCTGGCTGGGCGGTGGGTTGTAGTTGTGCGGGTTCTGTCCCGCACGGATGATTGCCCTGGCGTTGACCTCTGTTCCACCGATCTGCTCAATAAAGTGTTTGAGAGGTACCACCGAGGTCCACACCTCAAGTGGTGCGGCAGAGAGTGATGCAGGCGCAAGAGAGAGGAGAAGCAGCGTTGCCAGAAGGGAGCGAAATATCATTCTAGGGATAATGGAAAGGGTGAGTTAAATTTCAAAAATAGAATATTATACCGTTTTATCTTCATTCGGAACGGTTCGGTACTTGAGATTTTCGATGATTGTGTTTATAGAGTTTGATGCAGGAGGTGATAGGATTCAGCTGAAAATCTCCTGGTAACGGGCTTCACTGAAGCCCACCTCCACCCGTTGTAGTTGTTTGCTCACCAAAACAGGTCGTTTAATCATAGCCGGATGTTCCAGCAGGAGTTCAATTGTACGGCTCTCATCGATGTTCTCTTTTGCTTCAGCAGGTAGCTGGCGCCAGGTGGTTCCACGTTTGTTGAGTAAGGTCTCCGACCCAACTTGCATCACCCAGGATTGAAGAGTGGTCTGCTCCAGACCACTCTTGCGGAAGTCATGAAACTGGAAATCAATCTGATTTGCCGTGAGCCACTTTTTTGCCTTGCGAATAGTGTCGCAGTTGGGGATTCCATAGAGAATATTCATAGTACATAAGATACCATATCACTCTATGCATATTCATATTCTAGGCATCTGCGGTACCTTTATGGGCGGCATTGCGCTGCTGGCACGTGCAGCAGGTCACACCGTATCCGGCTCTGATGCCAATGTCTATCCTCCGATGAGTACCCAGCTGGAAGAGGCGGGGATTACCCTGCAGCAGGGCTATGACCCCAGCCACCTTGATCCCGCTCCAGATAGTGTGGTGATTGGCAATGCGTTGAGTCGTGGCAACCCGGCTGTTGAGTATGTGCTGGATCAGGGGCTTCCCTACACATCAGGTCCACAGTGGCTGGCTGAGCATGTGCTGCAGGAGAAGTGGGTACTGGCTATCTCGGGCACCCATGGCAAGACCACTACCTCCAGTATGTTGGCATGGATTCTTGAGTATGCCGGGATGCGGCCCGGTTTCCTGATCGGTGGGGTGCCACAGAATTTTGGGGTCTCAGCCCGCCTCGGAGAGACCCCGTTCTTTGTGGTTGAGGCGGATGAGTATGACACCGCCTTTTTTGACAAGCGCTCGAAGTTTGTCCACTACCGACCCCGTACTCTGGTGATTAATAATCTGGAATTTGACCATGCCGATATCTTCGATGATCTGGCGGCGATTCAGCGACAGTTTCACCATCTATTGCGTACCGTACCGGGAAACGGGCTGGTGATCCACCCGCTAGCAGAAGAGGCAATAGATGAGACCTTGGCACAGGGGTGCTGGAGCGCTACGTCAACTATTGATGGAGACTGGACAGCCAGGCAGACCGCAGCTGCCTGGAGTCAGTTTCAAGTGATGGTCGATGGGGCAGTGGTGGGAGAGGTATCGTGGGAGCTTACCGGTTGGCACAACCGCAGTAATGCGCTGGCTGCCATTGTGGCAGCGAGACATGCCGGTGTTCCTGCCCATCATGCAGTTGATGCCCTCTGTGAATTCAGGAACGTACGTCGTCGCATGGAGTGGCGGGGTGAGGTGAATGGCATCACAGTCTATGATGATTTTGCCCATCACCCCACCGCAATTCAACTGACTCTGCAGGGGTTGCGTGACAAGGTGGAAAGTGCTCGTATCCTTGCGATTATGGAACCGCGCTCCAACACTATGCGTATGGGTATACACCAAAAGACCCTGGCCGCCTCGTTTGAGGCCGCTGATCAGGTGCTGCTTCTGGAGGGGGGGCTTGACTGGGATCTACAGGCAGCGATGGCAGCCGTACCGAATCCGGTGAAACTACTGACCAGTGTTGAACAGATTATTGAAGAGGCACGGGCATGGAGTCGTCCGGGAGACTATATCTTGATCATGAGTAACGGAGGCTTTGGCGATATTCACCAGAAATTGCTGGAGGTGCTGGCACAATGAGTTGGAATCGACAAAATACCATCGCTCTGGCAGTTACCGGGGCCTCTGGATCAGCCTATGCACTACGTCTGCTTCAACAGTTACTGGCGGCAGAGCAGCGGGTCTGGATGATGCTCTCTGATGCAGCGCGCATTGTGATGGAGATGGAGGTCGGAATCAGTTTGCCAGAATCCATTGAAGAGGCTGAGGTCGAGTTGGCAAAGCGCTATGGAGCAAAACAGGGTCAACTCTCACTCTATGGGCGCAATGACTGGATGGCTCCGGTTGCCAGTGGTAGTGCGGTGCCCCGGGCGATGGTGGTCTGTCCCTGCTCGATGGGAACACTCTCGGCAATTGCGCACGGCGGTAGTGACAACCTGCTGGAGCGGGCGGCCGATGTGATGATTAAAGAGCGACGCCAACTGCTGTTGGTCCCTAGGGAGACCCCATACTCCACCATCCATCTGGAGAATATGTTGAAGCTTTCACAGATCGGTGTCACCATGCTGCCCGCCAATCCCGGGCTGTATCAACAGCCAGAGAGTATTGGGGATCTGATCGACTTTGTAGTGGCAAGAATTCTTGATCAGTTAGAGATAGAGCAGCAGCTACTTCCACGCTGGGGTGTGTAGCTAAAAAGCAAAATAAGAGAGGTTCATGCAGTGAGTGGTTTAGCCAATTTCCAGTCGAGACTGGAACATCTTCAGAGCAATAAACTATTTGAGACGGTGGTGATCGCCATTATCGTCCTTTCAGCGTTGACCATTGGGGCCAAAACTTACAACCTCAGTCCGGGAATCACTCAGGCGCTGGAGTGGCTTGATACTGGAGTCACCCTCTTTTTTGTGCTGGAGATTTCAGCACGAATACTCTCTGAACGGCAGTTGCTGAAATTCTTTCGCTCTGGTTGGAATATCTTTGATTTTACTATTGTGGTCGCCAGTCTTGTCCCGTTAGAAGATAGTGAGTTGGTCTTGCTGGCACGGCTGCTGCGTATCTTCCGGGTGTTGCGACTGGTTTCAATGATTCCGGAATTACGTTTATTGGTTAATGCGCTATTCAAAGCGATTCCCCGTATGGGTTATGTGGTGTTGCTGATGTTTGTTATTTTCTACATCTACGGTGCGGTTGGCAGTATTATTTTTGATGAGATTAATAGTGTGTTATGGGGGGATGTGGCCATCTCAATGTTGACCCTGTTTCGGGTTGCCACCTTTGAGGATTGGACCGATGTGATGTATGAAACCATGACGGTCTACCCACTGAGCTGGATCTATTATCTCAGCTTTATCTTTCTCACCACCTTTGTCTTTCTTAATATGATGGTGGGTATTGTGTTGGATGTTCTGACCCGAGAGCACCAGAAGTTTGATCTGGAGAGTGGTGAAGGGGAAGCGGGTGAAGTGCACTGGATTCGAGAGCACGCCGAATCGATGGAGAGACGGTTGGATCGAATTGAGCAGTTGCTGGTGGAACGAAATAGAGAGACCTAGAATTTTTAGGTATTCAGGGGGGGTGCTTGGATGAAATTCTGGAAATTCTGGGGCCAGGTCTAGAAAGAAATTCTGGGGCCAGGTCTAGAAAAGTAGCCTAAATGTATGTGCAGTTTTAGTTGACCACGTCAGTGTCAGTGCTGTTGGGCAAAGCCAGCGTTTTACGGCCTCTTCAAATCATGTCTATAGGTTTCTCTTGAGCTCATATGCGGGCATTTGCTTGTCCAAAACGCATTAACGGCATTCAATTATATGATTGACTATAGTGCGAAGCCTCTGTATAATCATCTCATTGAAAAAAGCATCCCTGCTCGAAAGAGAGGTGCGCAAAGCCGCTGGCCTACAGAGAAGAGACATCTTTACGGTAGCAGGGTTACCAGACACCTGTATGTATAGGTGTTCTCTGATAGATCTTGTGTAAGGTCTCCTTTACTGAAGACAAGCAATGAACAGGAACAATAGCCGCACTTTTACGGTGTGAATTTATTAATGAATGGAGTATCTGTCATGAAACAATTCATAATGATGGTTTTTTCACTATCATTAGTGGGTTTTAATGCACAGGCAGCCAAGGTATTAACTCCGGAGACCATCGATGAGCTGCCAACCGTGGATAGTGCCTGGGTATTGGAGAATCACAAAAATATGGTGGTGATTGATACCCGTAAGAAGTCTGAATTTGTAGAGGGGCATCTGCCCGGTGCATTGCAACTCACTTATCGTGGACAGCGTAAGGTAAAAGTGCCAGATTTTGATTCATCGAAAGACCGCTTTGCAATCGATAAAATTCCGGGAGATAAGACAACGGCAGTTATTATCTATTGTCAGGGAGTTTATTGTTGGAAATCCTACAAGGCTGCGGTAATGCTGCACCGTAAAGGATACAGCAAAGTCTACTGGTATCGGGATGGCTATCCCGGTTGGAAGAAGGCAGGTTACCCTGTAGAGAAATAACCATTTAAGCGGGAGTTGACTATGTCTACCGGTAATAATCCATTCAGTACGTTGCGTAGGATGCACATTTTCGGGCGAATCATGTTGGTTGTCGGTGCGAGCAGTCTGCTTTTTCTTAGTATTATGGGTGGTTCACTGATCTTTTCTTCGAGTCAGATTAATGTGTTGGAGACCATCTATGAGCGCAAGGTAACGCCGCTTGATAAGATGCGCAAAATGCAGCTGCTCTATCGTGAGGTGGAGTACCGTATGGCGGCTATTGCCAGTGACATGATCACCTCCCCGGGGTCAGCGGAACATCTCAAGCTGGTGCGCGTTGAAGTTAAACAGTTGTGGGAGGAGACGCTACCTGCTTTAACCGATGATCGCATGCAGAAGGCGCTCGCCAAATATGAGAAAGGGCGTGCCGGATTTGAACCACTGGCTGACAAGTTAGTCGAGATCTACCTCAATGAAGATATAGACGGAGTGTTTGACTACTATGATGAGTGGCTTGACTATAAGCCATTGATCATCTTCAGCCTGGATGAGCTGGTTACGATTTTGAGTGAAGATGTAGAGGGATACTACATCGATCAGAAAACCTTTATCCAGGAGATGATGGTGGTTGGTGTGACCACTGCTTTATTGGCGCTGCTGGGCTTCCTGATTCTGGCGCGTCGTATCAGTCAGTCGATTGTGAAGCCGATTCAAGATGCAATGGCTGTTGCAGAGCACATTTCGGTAGGTGATTTCTCGGATAAGATTCATACAGTGGCGGATGATGAGCCGGGTCGCCTGATGAACTCTCTGCGGCGTATGAAGGATGAGCTGATCGGGCGTATGCAATCTGAAATGAATGAAGCGTTGCGTATCAAGGTGGCCCTCAATACCGTGACGGGCAATATTATGGTGGCAGATGATCAGTTCAATATCATCTATATGAACCATAGTCTCCTACAGTTCTTTAGTGAGCGAGAAGAGCAGATTCGGGAGGCGATTCCTGGTTTTCAGGCATCTCAGTTGTTGGGAGCCAATATCGATATTTTCCATAAAGATCCCCAACGGATTCGAGAGGTGCTGGTTCAATTGAAGAGTAGCCTCCGCTCTAGCATGACAATTAATGGCCTCACCTTTGCTCTTACCATCACTCCAGTAATTGATGAAGCGGGAGAGCGTATCGGTTACACCACGGAATGGCATGATCAAACCAACCAGCTGGAGGCAGAAGAGGCAATTAAGCAACTGATACATGATGCTGAGAGAGGGAGCCTGACACATCGCCTGAATGCCGACCATTATCAAGGGTTCATGAGAACCTTGGGTGAAGGTATTAATAATGTGCTTAATACTATCCATGCCCCTATTCATGAACTACTGGCAGTGCTGCCTACTCTGTCTCAAGGGGATCTGACCCAACGTATGACTGGACAATATGCCGGTGAGTTCCAGGTGCTGCAAGATGCGTATAACCGCAGTATGGATAACCTGCAAAATATTGTACGGGAGACCCGCCAGATTGCAGATCAGATCTCCAGTGGTGCACAGGATATTGCTTCAGGGAATAATGAGCTTGCCTCTCGCACCAGTGAGCAGGCAGCTAGTCTGGAAGAGACTTCAGCCAATATGGAGGAGATGACAAGTTCAGTGCAGCATAATGCAGAACATGCCTCAGATGCGAATACGTTGGCACTCTCTGCACAGAAGGCAGCAGATAGCGGGACTCAGATTTCAAAGCAGGCAACTGTTGCAATGGAGGGCATCACCTCGGCTAGTGAGCATATTACAGAAATCATCAATATCATCGATGGTATAGCCTTTCAGACCAACCTATTGGCACTGAATGCTGCAGTTGAGGCCGCACGAGCAGGTGATCAGGGGCGTGGTTTTGCGGTGGTTGCGGGCGAAGTGAGAACATTGGCGCAGCGGGCGGCAAATGAGTCGCAAAAAATTAAGCATCTAGTCGATGAGAGCAATCTCAAGGTGGAAGAGGGGAATCAGCTAGTGAATCGTACCGGAGAGGCTCTGCATGAGATTCGAGAGTCGGTACAACAGGTGAGTGATGTGGTAGCACAAATCTCTCAAGCCAGTCAGGAGCAGTCGAATGGTATTAGTGAAGTCAACCGTGCAGTGGCGCAATTGGATAACGTCAATCAGCAAAATGCCGCACTGGTAGAAGAGGCGGCTGCGGCAAGTAAAAATATGGATGATCAGGCGCATCAGCTTTCTCAATCGATGAGTAGCTTCAGAACAGAATAGTATAATTTTATTCTGAAATGAAAGGTAAATATTCTGGATTAGATGACGGTTGAATCATGACTGATAGAGAAATAGATTATGAATCCATATTACACCGGATTGAACCAGCCCTCTCTATGCTTAAAGTATTATTAGTGGATGATGCTCCAGAAGTTGTTGAGACATATAGAGCCATGCTGATCGACCTAGGTTTTGATAAAAGAAATATCATTACGGCATCAAATGGGTTATCTGCATTTACTAAAGCTACCAAGGGGCAGTATGATCTGATTTTAGCTGATTGGAAAATGCCTGTAATGGATGGTTTCGAATTTGTAAAAAAAGTTCGTAATCACGATAAACTTAAGAATGTGCTTATCTTTATGATTACAGTAAAACAGGATATAGATGTAGAGTTAATTAGCCCTTTTGTGAACGGATTTCTTAAAAAGCCAACAACTAATGCTGATTTTGAACACATATTACTCAGTATAATCGCTAAGAAAATGCTTGATCACAGGCATCCGTTAAGAAGATTTTTATAGTAACGTGGATTCAAAATAATAAGTGCTATTTACGCCATATTTAAAGGCTCCTTCCTGAATTCGAGAAACCGGAACCCTTTTATTAAATTGGAGATAGCGCCTGCCTATCAGGTTTAAACGGCTCCTCGGTATTTAATCAGCGGATACTTTACATCTCTAGTGCAGAACTCTGGTGTATTCCTCGCCATGCACTGGAGAGGCTGGAGGCAAACTGGTTGGCGTACTGTTCAAACAGATCTACCTTCGGGGTATAGTCGACAATGCTTTCAACCCCAACACTATCGGCAATCTGCTGTGGAGATTGGAATCCATCAATCAGCCCCAGTGGTTTTGCCTCCTGTCCTACCCAGATCAAGCCGTTGAAAAGTTCACTCTCCTGGTTGAGTCGTTCACCGCGTCCACTCTTCACTCGATCAATAAAGATGTTATGGGTTATGGTCAACACATGCTCCTTGAGAAACTGTTCTGCCTCCGGGTTACGTGGAGAGAAAGGGTCGAGTAGTGCCTTGAATTCACCTGCCGTCAATTCACGCTGTTCCACCCCATACTGCTCCATGGTGCCGACAAAACCGAAGCCTCCCATACGCACTCCAATCGATCCAATCAGCGAGACCTCAGTGGCGTGAATCTCATCGGCTGCAGAGGCGATGTAATAGCAGGCAGAGGCGCACAGTTCATCAACGCTCACAAAAATCTTCTTATCAGGGTGATCCTTCTTTACCTTACGTAGTGTCTGCCAGATCCGTTCTGCCTGAGCAGGTGTGCCGCCGGGAGAGTTGAGTTGGAGCAGGAGGTGTTTAACCCGCTCATCCTTGGCCGCTTTACGGATCGCTGGAACCAGAATCTCTGCACTGTTCATGGTTTCACTACTGATGGCCCCATGGAGTTTGATCGCTGCGATGCGCTCTCCCGGATCAATCTCATCAATGACCCCGATGGAGGCAAAAATGATCAGTAGAAGATAGCTGATCAGTAACAGGAAGAGGGTGTTTTTAAACCAGCGCCCTCGACGGATTTCGCGTTTCAGTTCAGAGACAGCGGATTCAAGTTCATGACTCTGGTAGTGATGCATGTTTTTTTCCAATCAGTGGGTAGTGGAAGGGTTCACCTGCAAAGGCACGTGAAAGCCCCAACACGCCCAGCAGGATAAAGGTGGAGTGGACCAGGGTGAAGTAGATGATGGCATAAACCCAGCTGTTGGAGTTGTCGATTCCTCCAATCCAGAAGATCAGCAGTGTGGCAAAGATCATCCCTCCGCCCAAGGTAGAGGCTTTGAAGGCCTCACTGAGATGGTTGTTAGCAAGAGGCCGGTCAGAGCGTGTTCGTGTACGCCAGAAGAGCCAGCCGAGTATCAGATAGCCAATGCCTGGCAGTAACAGCAGATTGATGAGATAAACAGATGCAGCCCAGAGAGCCAGACGCTTATCCTCTCGGCTATAGCTCGAACTCTGTTCTGGCTTAAGTGACCCTGAAACTTCCATGTTTACTCAATCTCTCCTGTTTGTAGTGGCGTATGTCCCCCTCTTTGGCGAAACCAGTTGAGGGCACTTAATATGCCGGGTTGTCGGATAAACCACTGTTCCACCCTGTATTTTCCCGGAAAATGGCTCATCATGATACCTAATAACAGAGTCAATAGACCTTGCCCGGGCAGGAATAGCATCAAAAAACCTGCAACAATCAGCACCAGGGCGAGCAGATTGCGCAGCAGATGAAAGCTGAATCCCAGCAGAGGGTGTCCCTTAAAGGGGAGGGGGGTCGGCGGCTGTTGATGGGTAAAGTAGTCCCCTGGAATGCGCCCCACAAGCCAGGGCAGTGCGGCAATTGAGCCAACCAGCATCACTGCAGAGCCGACCCCAATCCAGAAAAGAGCGGTTTCATTGGCGCTGAACCACTGGTTCAGCGTCTGCCACCACAAGCTCATTCGAGGGTATCAAGCACCTTGCAAGCGGCATCAATGGTGGCATGGATATCCTCCTCACTGTGCGCAGCTGAGACAAATCCAGCCTCAAATGCAGAAGGCGCCAGATAGACTCCCTGTTCCAGCATGCCGTGGAAGAACTGGTTGAAACGCTCACTATTACAGGCCATGACCTGTTCAAAATTTTCAACCTTCTTCTCTTCGGTGAAGAAGAGGCCAAACATCCCTCCGATGCGGTTGCAACACATCGGGATATCATTCTCGGCAGCCCCCTGCAGAATACCATCGGTCAACATTTCAACCCTGGACTCCAGTTGGGTAAAAAAATGAGGCTCGGATATCAGCTCCAGAGTCTTCAATCCGGCAGCCATCGCCAGCGGGTTACCAGAGAGGGTCCCGGCTTGATAGACCGGGCCGAGCGGTGAGAGCTGCTCCATGATTTCGCGCTTTCCGCCGAAGGCCCCGACCGGCATGCCACCACCAATCACCTTGCCGAGAGTCGTGAGATCAGGAGTGATCCCCAGCTTCCCTTGTGCACCGCCGAGGCTGACCCGAAAGCCGGTCATCACCTCATCGAGAATCAGCACACTACCGTGGCTATCGCACACTTCGCGCAACGTCTCCAGAAAGCCCTCGACAGGGGGAACACAGTTCATATTTCCGGCAACCGGTTCGACGATGATGCAGGCGATCTCATTACCCATTTTTTCAAACAGTTCACGTACTTGATCACTGTTGTTGTAACTGAGGGTCAGCGTGTGTTCAGCCAATGATTTGGGGACTCCGGGGGAGGTTGGTTCACCAAAGGTGAGAGCACCGGAACCCGCCTTGACCAGTAGCGAGTCAGCGTGACCATGGTAGCAGCCTTCAAATTTGACAATCTTGTCACGGCCGGTATAGCCACGTGCAAGACGTATGGCGCTCATGGTCGCCTCAGTACCGGAGCTGACCATGCGTACCATCTCAATGGAGGGGACCAGTGCCTTCACCTTCTCTGCCATGATAGTCTCAATCTCGGTGGGGGCACCAAAGCTGAGGCCGTTGGCAGCACTCATTTGTACTATTTTAACCACATCTGGATGTGCGTGACCAAGAATCATCGGACCCCAGGAGCCGACATAGTCAATGTAACGGTTGCCATCCTCGTCAAAGGTGTAGGCTCCTTCCGCCCGTTTGATATAGACAGGGTCACCGCCGACTCCACGGAATGCGCGAACGGGAGAGTTTACACCACCGGGGATGTGTTGCTGGGCGGCTTCAAACAGGTCGTGTGAACGGGTCATGGTACGGCTTCCTTCTCTTATTTTGTGGGTGAAAAAAGTGCTGCAATAGTAGTTGCAGCTTGTTCTATATCGGGTGCGCCAAGTACTGAATGGATCACAGCCAGTAGATCCGCACCATGATCGACCAACAACTTACCATTACCGGCATCAATGCCACCGATAGCAACTACCGGGATCTGCAGGGTTGCCTTTGCCTCCAGTAACAGCTCGGCTGTGGCGAGAATGGCATCAGGTTTGGTTTGCGAAGGGAAGAAACGTCCAAAGGCCACATAACTGGCCCCATGTGCTTCCGCCTCTCTGGCGCGATTCAGTGAATTGTAACAGGAGACACCGATAATCGCCTCCTCTCCAAGTTGTTTACGGGCATCGGAGACAGCTCCATCCTCTGTGCCCAGATGGACACCGTCCGCGCCTGTTTCAGCAGCCAGATCGGTCTCATCGTTGACAATCAACGGAATATTGAAAGGGTGGCAGAGGGTGATCAGATCGTGAATCTCCCACAATTTGCGCTCACGGTTAGCATGTTTGTTTCGGTACTGGATCATGCTGGCCCCCCCCTGAATTGCAGCGGCGACTGCAGGTACAAGACCGGGCTTTTCGGTAAGGTGGTGATCGGTGAGGAGATAGAGTCCAGAGAGTGGTTTCATGGATTGAAAAAACGGTTGGGAAAATGTTGTCCATCGGTCAATTGATGGCCCTGCTTGAGACTGTTCCAGGTGAAATCGAGGCCACTTTTAACCGCCTCTTCAATTGCACCCCCCTTGCCCAGTTGAAGAGTGATTGCAGAGGCCAGAGTACAGCCTGAGCCATGATAACGGTGTGGCAAGCGCTTGTATTGAAAAGAGGAGCGGGTACCATCCTGTTGTAGCAGGAGGTGGTGTACCTGATCAACGTTCTCGTCTGCAGCGGGTTCATCGGTACCGGTTACCAGCAGGTTTTGGCAGCCCTGATTGAGTAGTTCAGCACAGCGGGCTTGCGGATTATCTCCCCCAGGAGCCAGTTTTCGCAGCTCATTGCGGTTTGGTGTGGCCAGAGTGAGCCTAGGGATCAGCAATGTACGGATGGCCTCGATCAGATTATTTTGAGAGAGCGCCCCGCCGCCGCCAGCGGCCAATACCGGATCGAGTACCACCGGTATTGCAGGGTGCTCATTCAGTAATGTATGGATTGCTTCACAGATTGCCAGACTGCCAACCATGCCGATCTTAATGGCGACCACTTCAAACTCCTCCAGCAGCATACGGGACTGCTGGATAAAGCGGTCCAGCGGGGCGGGATCAAAACTTTCTACTTGATGGCTATTCTGCAGGGTCAGTGCCGTGGGTACCGTGATGGCGTGACCGCCCAGTACTGCAATGGTCTCAATATCGGCCTGAATACCGGCACCTCCGGTGGGATCATGCCCTCCCATCACCAGCACAACAGGTCTCACACTCCCTGCTTTCATTGTCGTGCACCGAAAATATCGGTGCCGATACGAACAAGGGTAGCCCCCTCTGCGATAGCGGCCTCCAGATCGCCCGACATTCCCATGGAGAGGGTGTCGAGAGAGAGTCCCTGCTGGTTCAGCTGAGCCATTGCCTGATGCAGTCTGCGGAAGGGAAGACGCTGCTGATCCAGCTCCTTTGCAGGGGCGGGTAGTGTCATTAACCCCCTCAGTCGAACTCCCGGTAGTTGAGAAATTTGCATTGCCAGCTCTGGTAACGCCTCAAATGAGATGCCGGACTTGCTCTCTTCGCCACTGCTGTTGAGTTGAATGCAGAGGTTCAGTGGCCCCCGCTCAGCAGGCCGCTGCTCTCCCAGACGACGGGCGATTTTGAGTCGCTCAATGCCATGCACCCAGTCAAATTTTTCGCTAATCGTGCGTGTTTTGTTGGATTGTATGGCGCCGATGAAGTGCCAGACAATTCCTTCGAGCGGAAGTGCCTCAATCTTCTCCAGCGCATCCTGCAAGTAGTTCTCCCCGAAGTGGCGCTGCCCGGCATCATAGGCATGCTGCACCATACTAGCGGGCTTGGTTTTACTGACGGCCAAAAGTTGAATGGAATTGGGGCTACGGCCAAACTTTCGGGCCGAAGTCTCAATTTTTTGTTCAATATGGTGCAATTTTGTTGCGATTTCCATGAGCGAAGTATACTTATTATTAGGAGAGATTAGGAGAAAGGACGATGTTGAATGTACGTGCATTAGCCGTTGCTCTGGCGATTCTTTGGGGAGGAGCGATGATGTTCCTGGCCGGAATGGCAAGTTTTGGCTGGGGGGGTGCATGGGTAACAGCAATCGGTGATCTCTATATCGGTTATCAACCGGGGTTTCTGGGTGGGTTGATTGGTGCAGCTTGGGGGGCAATCGATGCTGGAATTGGTGGTTTGATCTTCGGTTGGCTCTATAACTGGCTCTCGATCCATTTATAAGGCACCATTCGTGCTTTCCTATCGCATCACAGCAAAATATTTCTAAAAAAAACCATGTTTACCTCCGCTCATGAGGCGCTGCAGAGTGTCTTTGGCTACAGCCATTTCCGACCCCATCAACAAGAGATTATTGAAGATGTAACTGCAGGCAAAGATACCTTTGTGTTGATGCCTACCGGTGGTGGTAAATCACTCTGCTTTCAGGTTCCCGCACTGTTGCGGACAGGAACCACAATTGTTATCTCGCCGTTGATCTCGTTGATGAAGGATCAGGTGGATGCACTGTTACTGAATGGGGTTGAGGCCGCCTACTACAACTCATCGATGAGAGAGGAGGCGGCACGACAAACGTTGGCACGCCTCCATGCCGGAACACTGGACCTGCTCTATGTGGCACCTGAGCGCTTGATGTCTGAGGGGTTTCTGGCACGGCTGGAGGAGGTTGAGGTCAACCTGTTTGCGGTAGATGAGGCACACTGCGTTTCTCAGTGGGGGCATGATTTTCGTCCTGAGTATGTGCAGTTAGGAACCTTGAGAGTTCGTTACCCGAATATTCCGATGGTTGCCCTGACCGCAACGGCAGACCCGCAGACCCGTAAGGATATCCTGGAGCGGCTGCAATTGAGGCAGCCTCGAATCCATATCACCGGTTTTGATCGCCCCAATATTCGCTATAGCGCGCTGGAGAAGCGCAAACCACTGGATCAGTTGAAACATTTTCTGGGGCGCTTTAGCGGGGAACGGGGCATTGTCTATGCGCTCAGCCGCAAACGGGTGGAGGAGTTGGCTGAAAAGCTACAGCTGGCGGGCTACAGAGCAGCGGCTTACCATGCGGGGTTGCCGGCTGCGAGGCGAGAGCTGGTTCATGAGCAATTTATGCGGGATGAGGTCGATGTGGTGGTAGCGACGGTGGCTTTTGGGATGGGTATTGATAAGCCCGATGTGCGCTTTGTCGTCCACTATGATCTACCCAAGAATATTGAGGGTTACTATCAGGAGACCGGTCGCGCTGGGCGTGACGGGCTCCCCTCTGAAGCACTACTGCTCTTTGGGGCGCAAGATATGGTGATGGCGCGGCGCATGGTGGAAAACAGTGAGAACGAAACTCAGAAACGGATCGAGATCCATAAACTGAATAGTATGATCGCTTTTGCCGAAGCGTTGACCTGTCGCCGTCGGGTCGTGCTGCACTATTTTGGTGAAGAGTTGAAAGAGGATTGTGGAAACTGTGATATCTGCTCTGACCCGCCAGAATGTTACGATGCAACAGAAGATGCCCGCAAGGCGCTCTCCTGTGTCTACCGTGTTGGTCAACGTTTCGGGATGCGTCATGTAATTGAGGTGCTACGGGGAATGGATACAGAGCGAATTCGAAAACTGCACCACAATGAATTAAGTACCTATGGATTGGGTAGAGAACGCAGTGATGCCGAGTGGTCCAGTCTGCTGCGTCAGCTAATCCATCGTGGTTACCTCACCCAGGATATTGCCAACTATTCGGTACTGCAGCTGACTGCAGAGGCACGTCCACTGTTGCGAGGAGAGATCTCACTGGAATTGGCCAAGCCACGCCTGAAAGAGAGTGGAAAACGGACCCGCAAACGATCAGTAGCGGCATCCGTCGAGGGGCGAGATGAGTTGCTGTTTGAGCTGCTACGAGGGTTGCGTAAGGAGCTGGCAGAAGCGGAGGGGATTGCCCCTTTTATGGTGTTCGGGGATGCTGCATTGACGCAGATGGCAATTCATCTGCCCCGAAATCGGGTCGATTTTTTGGAAATTAACGGGGTGGGGGAGAAGAAATTGGAAAAGTATGGCGCGCAGTTTCTACAAGAGATTAACGACTACCTGGGGTCATAGTTTTGCAGTGTTGTCGGAGTACTAGAGCAGCCAGCGGCTTTTGTGCTCCCCTTTTCTTTTTAAATCAACGGCTTTCCAGATAACAGCACCAGTTACTGCTACGATAGTCAGAGGAATCAGCGGTGACGTTGTTGCCGCTACAGTAAGCATGTCACTTGTCTCCACTACTCAAAGTAAAGGTTGAGAGAATTGCCACGGTCTCCTCCTAAAAAAAACGTCGAGCCAGAGGCCCGATGGTTGGAATTTCCCAAGCAGATCCAGAGAGTGCTGAGATCAGCCCGACAAGGGCGGCAGCAAGATAGATCCCCATAAAGACGATAAAGAGAAATTTACCAGAGCCAGGCAGGAACAGAGAGCAGACAGCGAGTACCATTACCACCCATAAAGCGAGTCCTTGACGCGCATGAAAATGGATGAATTTATCATTCCGGTAGAGAAATAGCGGGATAAATACAGCTGGCCCCAAATAGCTGAGAGCCGCTTTGATGCGTGGCATCCAGTGGTTATCCACCACAATCACTTCAGCTGTCATCGGCTAGGCCTCTACAGATTCTGTTGAGGGGCTCTCTTCTGTTGAGTTCTCTACCGCACTCTCATTTTCATCACTCTTACGGTGACGGTAGTAACCGTAAGCGGCTGATGCACTGAGTACACCAACGGCAACAGGACCCCAGACTCCCAGCCCCAAGCCGAGTCCAAGACTCCATCCCTTACCATTCCAGATAGTTGCGGCGACTGTTTTTCCTGTTGCAGAGGTGGTTGCAGTTCCTGCGGCAGTGGTTACTGCCGGGGATGTAGTGACTGCGGCTGCCTGAACCGCAGTTGCACCACCCGTGGCAGCTTTAGTGACTCCGGCCTTTGCAGCCATGGCACCATTACGTAATCCTTCAACTTCAACACCAGGAGGCAGTCCAACCATTGTAGCGCCGCCTTTGGCTCCAGCAGCTTTTGCTGCACCGGCCTTTGCACCCATTGCACCATTACGTAACCCTTCAACTTCAACGCCGGGAGGCAGTCCACCCATTGCCGCACCACCTTTGACTCCAGCGGTTTTTGCTGCACCGGCCTTTGCGCCCATAGCACCATTGCGTAACCCTTCAACCTCAACACCGGGTGGTAGACCGTTCGTGGCAGCAGGTGTCGCGGCAACAGCGCCTTTAACTGCTCCGGTTTTTGTCGCAGCCCCTTGTGCAGCAGGTGCAATTTTTGCACTACCTGCTGGTACGGCACCGGCAGTTTTTGCTGTGGCTGCCTTAGTCGTGGTTGCCTTTACGGTGGCGCCATCTTTCACTACCGCGCCACTCTTGACTACTGCACCCTTCTGGATGGTGGCATCCTGACCAATGACGGCCCCTTTGCCGATCACCGCATTTTGTTGGATGGTGGCATCCGCTCCGATGACAGCCCCTTTGCCAATCTTGGCGTTAGCCATAATCTCTGCACCATTGCCAACGACAACATCAGGGTTCAGCATTGCAGATTGAGCAATACCTGCTCCGGCTCCCAGAGTCACCCCTTTGGTTGTTGCGCCCCCGGCCATGGCCTTGACTGCACCGGCTTTCATTGCCCCGGTATTAGCTGCTGCTTTTGTGGTTCCCGCTTTTATGGTTGCCGCTGTAGTGGTCTGTGGCATTGTGTTTTCCCCATATTATTCTGACGTTTATCAAAAAGCACAGTATCAATAGTATCAATAAAAGTCATAACAGAAATCAATGATAATGCTTTCTGTTATTTCCCTCCCCTCGTATCCTGTTGAATACAATACAATACAATACAATACAATACAATACAATACAATACAATACAATACAATACAATACAATACAATACAATACAATGGAGAGCTTATGTTCTGTGGTGCAGAATCGTGTGACCGGTTACGTTTTGTCCCGCTTGAGCAACCAGATGTAGAAAAATGCAACAGGTGTCTCTATTTTGTCTCTTATTGAAGGCAAAACAGTGATAAGTATTAAGGGGTTTTCAATTTTGAAAAAAAGAGAAAGATTACTCAAAGATGGTGTTGGCCTCAAAAACCGGGCCATCAACGCACACTCTCTTCATTGCAGGCCCCTCTGGAGTGGAAACCTGAACCACGCAACCGGCACAACCACCGACTCCGCAGGCCATAAACTCCTCCAGAGATACCTGACAAGGAAGGTCGTACTCTTTTGCAACAGCAGCAACTGCCTCCAGCATCGGGTGAGGACCGCAACTGAACAGTTCAACCCTGGAGCGCTCTTCATCACTCAGTGCATCGAGCCAGTGGCGAGCAAGATCAGTAACATACCCATCATGGGTGCCGGGGTAGCCCTGTAGACTGGCCAGCCGGCTGGGAATGCCCCAATCCTCAAGCAGTGGCATCGAGGCAATCACTCCGTCCGGGATTCCTGACAGTAGCATCTGTGATGGGGCAGCCTGAAAAGGGAAGGGGACCTCAGAACCGAGAATCACAAAAGGCTTGTAGTCGCTGTTGTTGTGAATGGATTGAGCAATGAAGATCATCGGTGGCATTCCCACACCGCCACCGATCAGAAGTGGGCGACTGCGTTCCGGGTGTAACTCAAAAGGCTTACCGATGGGGCCAATCAGGCTGAGTGGTTCGCCGGCCTCCTTTGTGCTGAGTGCAGCGGTACCACTCCCCAGTTTTTTGTAGAGTAGTTCAACGCTCCCTTGGACTGTATCTGTACGCATGATCGAGATGGGACGGCGTAGGGTGAACTGTGGTCCACACTCAACATGGACAAAGCTGCCGGGTAGTGCCTTGGCTGCGATTTCGGGTGCCTCAAGAATCAGAATATGTTGATCTCCCTCTAGGTGGAGGTGGTTGAGGATCGTAGTGGACTCCTTAAAGAGCGTGTTGCGGTTAGGGTGCTTCATAGACGATAGCTCCATTGAGCAGGGTGTGGGTGACACGCCCCTGTAGTTCCCAGTTGAGGAAAGGGCTGTTTTTACCTGCACTGAGTAACTGGTCTGCGCGGACAGTCCACCAGGTATCGGGGTTAAACAGGGTGATATTGGCGGGTGCTCCCGGGGAGAGTGTACCCGACTGGAGTCCCAGGATAGATGCAGGGTTACAGGTTACGGTTGCCAGTGCATCGATCAGAGGCAGATGCTGCTCTTTGGCAAGTCGCAGAGTGAGTGGTAACAGGGTTTCCAGACCGCTGATGCCCGGTTCAGTCTCCTCGAACGGGGCTGCTTTGGCATCATCATCGTGTGGTTGGTGGTCGGAGCAGAGCGCCTGAATTGCACCACTACATACCCCCTCAATCAACCCGGTGCGGTCTCGTTCTGTACGTAGGGGTGGTATCACATGGCTGTTGGGGTTGAATTGCCCGATATCCATCTCGGTTAGGTAGAGGTGGTGGATTGCCGTATCTGCAGTGATGGGAAGTCCTTCTTTGCGTGCCTGAGTGATCATTTGTAGAGCCTGCTGGCTAGAGATGCCGCAAAAATGGGCACGTACCCCGGTACTGCGAATCAACACCAGGTCCCGTGCAACGCCTGCAGTCTCTGCCGCATCTGGAATACCGGGTAGTCCCAATCGTGTGCTGATGGCCCCCTCATGGGCACAGCCACCATCTTTTAACCAGTAATCCTGAGGGTGGATAAATACAGTCAGATCATGGGTGTTTGCATATTCAAAGGCACGACGTAGCACCTGTGTATTGTGAATCGGGTTTTGTGCATTGGAGACAGCGCGACAACCGGCGCTTTTAAGTGCCCCCATAGTGCTGAGCTGCTCACCCTCCAGCCCTTTGGTGAGTGCCCCCAGTGGTGCAACCTCAACAAAACCGGCTTGCTCCGCTTTTTGTCGAATCAACTCCACTACAGCAGTGCTGTCAATGATTGGTTTTGTGTCGGGGGGGATGGCAACCATTGTGATTCCTCCAGCCGCCGCAGCCCGACTTTCACTGAAGATGGTGCCTTTATGTTTTTGTCCAGGTTCACGCAGCCTTGCACGGAGATCAATCAGACCGGGAGAGATGATCAGGCCAGTTGCATCCAGGCTCTGTTGTGGTTCAAAATTTTCAGAAGTGGGTTGGATCAGACCATCGGCAATCTGCAGATCACCGAGCTGATCGATTTGGTTGGCAGGATCGATAATGCGACCGTTTTGAATCAATATTTTCATGACTACCTCTCGCCACTGTTGTGCTGCATCGCCATAGAGAGTACAGCCATGCGTACTGCAATACCATTGGTGACCTGTTGCAGAATAACTGAATGTTGACTGTCTGCAACGCTGCTCTCAATTTCGACACCGCGGTTCATTGGGCCGGGGTGCATGATGATGGCATCCGTGGCGGCACATTGAAGGCGTGATTCAGTCAGTCCATAGAAGCGAAAGAACTCATCCTTACTGGGTAGATTGGCCCCACGCATCCGCTCATTCTGTAGGCGTAACATGATGACCACATCGACCCCCTCAAGTCCCTCTTCCATGTTGTGGGTGAAGTGGACGCCCAGATTCTCTACGTGTGAGGGACAGAGGGTTTTGGGGGCAATAACCCGTACCTCCGGGCAGCCCAGCATGTTGAGTGCATGGATTTGAGAACGTGCAACGCGTGAGTGCATCACGTCTCCTACGATAGCCACACGCAGACGTGTGAAATCCTCTTTATATTTACGGATGGTAAACATATCGAGCATTGCTTGTGTCGGATGTGCGTGGCGCCCATCTCCGGCATTGATAACGCTAACCCCGCCGGGCACGTGTTGGGCGATAAAGTGTGCAGCACCACTGGCACTGTGGCGTACCACAAACATATCGATCTGCATTGCGGTAAGGTTTTGCAGGGTGTCGAGCAGTGTCTCCCCTTTGGTGGTTGCCGAATTGTTGATGTTGATGTTGAGGACATCGGCAGAGAGTCGTTTTTCAGCCAGATCAAAGGTGGTACGGGTGCGGGTACTGGGTTCAAAAAAGAGGTTGGCAATGGTTTTGCCGCGTAGCAGGGGAACCTTCTTGGCAGATTGGTTGCCCACCTGGGTAAAACGCTCTGCGGTATCAAGAATTTCGGTCAATAGTGGGCGGTTCAACCCTTCAATAGAGAGAAAGTGGCGAAGCCGACCTTGGCTATCAAGTTGAAGACTTTTTGACATCAATTGGGTTTCCTTATATCTCTCTCTTCAATAAAGAGCTGGAGTGGTTTGGGGCCATCCAGTTTGATCTGCTCATGAGGTTGCAGTTGGAACGAGGTACCGGTGATGTCCGCTTGAATGGGCAGTTCATGTGCCTTGCGGTCTACCAGTACTGCGAGGATCACTCGGGCGGGCCTGCCGTAATCAAAGATCTCATTCAAAGCGGCGCGAATGGTACGTCCGGTAAAGAGCACATCATCGATGAGGATGATGGTCTCGCCATCCACCTCATAGGGGAGGTTGGAGGGGGCAACCTGAGGGTGGAGTCCAATTTGGGTGAAATCATCCCGGTAAAAGGAGATATTGAGTTCACCCAGTGGGTGCGGGTTGTCTAGTTGGCGGTGTATCTGTTCAGCAATCCAAGTTCCCCCCGTGTGGATACCGACGATTTTGGCACTATTTAACCGTTCGCCCAACTGCTCTCGGAGTTGCTGTTGCATGTTGTTGATGAGCTCATCAACGTTGATCTGCTCTAGAGTAGTGTCTTCCATGTTTGTACTTTCCAAGTTTTCAGATTTGACATAAATGGGTTGATTCAATTGCTGTTAAGCCAGCTCTGTAGAATCCGTGTTGCAGCAACAGCATCGACATCTCGCTCTTCCAGGGGGCGCCGATGACCACTATTGGAACGAATTATAGACTCCGCCTCGATGGAGGTCAGCCTCTCATCAATCTCATGGACCGTTAAATTGAATCGTCCCCGTAGTTGGTTGCTGAATTTGTGAGCCAGACGGGACATCTCCTGCCCGCTTCCATCCATCTGTAGCGGGATACCTACCACCGCAGCTGTGACACCCCATTCACCAATCAGTGATGCGATGGCTTGAAAGTCGTGGTTGCGGCTTTTGCGCTGGATAGTGGTTAGGGGGCGGGCAGACCCTGTCAATTGCTGACCAATTGCAACGCCGATGCGGTGTGTTCCCAAATCAAAGCCGAGCAGCGTCTGCTCAGGCATGTCCCGCCTCTATGGTGAGTAGAGAGATATCAATACCGAGACGGTTCGCAGAGACCTTCCAGAGTTCTTTGCCTTCGGTCTCAAAAATCAGTCCAATATCTGCCGGTACACTGAGCCAGCTATTGTCGGTCATTTCGCGTTCCAGTTGTCCTTCACCCCAGCCGGCGTAGCCCAAGGTGATGATCTGCTTTTCAGGGCCTTGTCCCTTGGCAATTGCATCGAGGATGTCACGCGATGCGGTAATTCCGATCTCGCTATTCAGCTCAAGAGTTGACTCCCAATCTCCGATTGGGGTGTGGATTACAAAGCCCCGTTCAGGCTGTACCGGTCCTCCGGTATGGAGTACCTCTGCAGGGTCCAGTGGGACCGTTACTTCTATCTCCATATGCTCCAAGAGGTCTTGAATAGGGAGCGCGGTTGGACGGTTGAGAACAAACCCCATCGCCCCCTGCTCATTATGTTCGCAGATCAGAGAGACGGTATGGTCGAAATTGGCATCCTTGAGTGCGGGCATAGCGATCAGCAGGTGGTTGCCTAGATAGTTCTCTTTCAGTGCGATTTTCTGGCTCATGACTCTATCTTATCACCAGTTCCCCAGTTTTGGGGACGGGTGTCTCCAGTAGTTGGATTCGTTTTGCCATCGTCTGGCTGAGATGCAAGGTTCCCTGCTCATCAATGATTAACAGGTTCTTGATCCCCATCTGTTGAGCAATGGTGGCACGTTGATCTGTCGGGGCAATCAGCAGTGCTGTGGCGGCGGCATCGGCAGTCATTGCATCACTGTGGATGACGGTTACCGAGCGGGCACCGGTCGCGGGCCAGCCGGTAGCCGGATTGATGATATGGTGATAGCGTCTGTTCTCATAGAGAAACATCCGTTCATAGTCTCCAGAGGTGAAGATTGATTCATCCCCTTCAGGTTGAAGTGAGGCGATTGGCTGTTGGTTATCCGGTGAACGGATGCCAATGTTCCAGTTGCGCTCACCCCGTTCTCCAATAGCGCGAAGGTCCCCCCCTGTATTGACGATGGCATTTTCAATACCCAGTCGTTTCAGTTGCTGAATGGCACGATCCACGGCATATCCTTTGGCAATACCACCGAGGTCAATCTTTACATCGGGATTACGGCTGCTGAGTGAATTGCTCTCAAATTGGAGGTCATCGAGTGTTGGGGCACTCTTCAGAAGTCGGTCAATTTCGGCTTGAGGTGGAGGGGGGCCTTTCCATGCCTCGCCATGAAACCCCCAGAGAGCGATCAGTTTTCCAATTGCCGGGTTGAAGAGGTGGTTGCTCTGTCGAGAGAGAGTGGCACTTTTCTGTAGTAGCTCTATGGCCTCAGTTGAGGTGAAGGTGGGTTTTCCGTCGGCAATATTCTGATTAATTTCACCAAGAAGCCCCCCGCTCTTCCAGGCATGCCAGGTGTTGTGCATGGCAGCAAAATCTTCTTGAATCAGGCGGCTGGCCTCTCGGTTTTGAGTCTCACTGGCCCCCCAGGTAGAGATTGAGACTACGGTACCAAAGGCGAGAAATTGATCCTGGTAGAGGGCGGGGGTGCGTTCACAACCAGTAAGAGCCGTCAACAATAGCAGGCTAACGCAAAGGCGCAGAGGCACAAAGGCACAAAGGTGTTTCATGAGGTTTTTATTTAAAATTTATAATTGGGTGTTAGAAATCAGCTAACGATTCAGCACAATGCTGTAACTGTTATCGCTCAAGGGCGTTACTTCGCTTCAGAGGTAAGCTGAATTTTTTACGAAACCTTTTCTTCAATAACATCCATTAGTTGCCCTGCGATATTCAGCTCAAACTGCTTGTCGAGTTCTCGGATGCAGGTTGGGCTGGTGATATTGATCTCGGTAAGATAGTCCCCGATTACATCAAGGCCGACAAACAGTAGACCCTTATCGCGTAAGAGTGGGGCAACCGTTGCGGCGATTTCATAATCACGTTCGGAGAGAGGGACCCCTTCACCTCTTGCCCCAACCGCCAGGTTGCCACGATTCTCTCCTTTGGCAGGGATGCGGGCCAGTGCGTAAGGGACAGGTTCTCCATCGATCAGTAAAATTCGTTTATCTCCCCGGCTGATTTCAGGGATAAACCGCTGCACCATGGTGTAGTGTTCACCGTTATGGGTCAGTGTTTCGATGATTACACCGGTGTTGGGGTCTCCCGCCCGGAGACGGAAGATTGAGGCCCCTCCCATCGCATCCAGTGGTTTAAGGATGATGTCCTGATGATGTTCCAGAAATTGTCGAATCTGGGAGGCGTTGCGGGTGACCAGAGAAGGGGGGGCAAGTGCGGGAAACCAGGCGGTGGCTAATTTTTCGTTGAAGTCACGCAGAGATTGGGGACGGTTGACCACTAGGGTCCCTTTTTGTTCTGCCAGCTCTAATAAGTGGGTGGCGTATAGATACTCCCGATCAAAAGGGGGATCTTTGCGCATCAGGATGACATCCAGTTCAGAGAGTGCGATCACCTGCTGGTCTCCGAGGGTGTACCACTGTTTCAAACCATCGACCACTTGCAGAGGGTGAGTTCTGCAGTAACTCACGCCATCATTTAAAAAGAGATCATCCATTTCGATATAGAAGAGCGACCACTCCCTGCGTTGTGCCTCCAACAGCATGGCAAGACTGCTATCTTTCTGCGGATGGATCGCCTGTATCGGGTCCATTACAATTCCTAATTTCATCACTCGGCCTCCCCTGTAACGGAGTAAATTTCACGTGCAGCAGCGAGCATCGCCAGCCGTGCAATGACACCATAGGCGTAGAAGCGGTTGGGGGCAGCATCCGGCTCCTGGTTATGGTCTGGCAGGTTGAGGGGGTTGGCAAAGGCGAGTGGCTCAAAATGCATGCCGGGGGCGTTGAGATTTTCATCCGCGCCTCGGGCGGTGTGTACCCGGTAGAACCCTCCGATCACATGGTGGTCCATCATATAGACCACGGGTTCTGCAACGGCTTGATCTTCTCCGAGGGTTTCAAAGGTGTAGACCCCCTCTTGGATAATGACATCTGTGACGCTCTGCCCACCCTTGCTTTTGGCCATTTTGTTGCGCTGTTTACGGTTCAGTTCATGGATTTGACTGGCGTTGTGTATCGTCATAATGCCCATTCCGTAGGTGCCGGCATCGGCTTTCACCAAAACGAAAGGAGAGCGATCAACCCCGTACTGGTCATATTTTTTCTGGATTTCTCCCAGCAGGTGCTCTACATGGGCTGCCAGACACTCTTCACCCTCCCTGTTTTTGAAGTCGATGGCGCCACACTTCTCAAACATCGGGTCAATCAGCCAGGGGTCGATCTCCAGCTGTTCAGAAAACTCGTGAGCGAGCTGGTTATAGTGGAGGAAATGGTCTGATTTTCTGCGTCGTTCCCACCCCAGCTCCAGTGGTGGAATAATGGACTGCTGGACCTCTTTGAGAAGCTCAGGAACACCGTCCGACAGATCGTTATTCATCAGTACAACACAGGGGATAAACCGTTGATCAGGTAGGTTGTTTTCGAGGTAGAGCTGATCATCATCACGTCGAACAGGCTCCAGAGTGATGGTTGCACCCGATGGCAGTGTCAGGATCTCTGTTTTATGCAGTGTTTCCATCAATGAACCAATACGGGCTAAAAATCCAGCCTGAATGAGAATACGTTGCAGTGTCGCAAGGCTCTCCAGATAGAACAAGTTTCGAGTATGGTTTTCAGGGATAATCAGTATGTTACATGCGGTTGGGCAGATTCTCTCAATGGCATTTTGAATGGCCTGTACCGATAGCGGGAGAAAGGCGGGGTTGAGATTGTTAAAGCCGGCAGGAAATAGATTGGTGTCGACGGGTGCCAGCTTGAAGCCTGCATTGCGCAGATCGACAGAGGTGTAGAATGGTGCAGGGGTCTTACGCCATTCACTGCGTAACCAGCTCTCAATCTGTGGTTGTCGGCTGAGCAGGAGACTCTCAATCTCGTAGAGTGGCCCGGTCAGTGCGGTGGTAAGGTGTGGAACAGGAGGGTTATGAGATTCCATGGATGTTTCCCCTTATAGGTCTCCCCAGAGTGACTGTATGATAGCGATGGCAGCAACTGCGGCGGTCTCAGTTCTCAAGATTCGTGGACCGAGTTGAACACGTTGATAACCCTGTTGTGCTGCCTGCTCAATCTCTTCATCGTTGAGTCCGCCTTCAGGACCAATCAATAGTGTGATTTGGTTAGATTTGGGCGAAAAGTCAGCGAACCGCTGTTGTGCATTCGGGTCGAGTACAAACTGTTCTGTCGTTGAGGCTATCGATAGCTGTTGCTGTAAAGAGGTCGGAGGGTGCAGCTGGGGAATCAGCCCTCTTCCGCACTGTTCACAGGCAGAGATCGCAATCCCTTTCCAGTGTTGAAACCGTTTCTCAAGCCGTTTGGGGTCCAGTTTGACGACCGTGCGTTGGCAGAAAAGGGGGGTGATCGCTGCGACCCCCGTTTCAGTAGCTTTCTGGATAGCATAGTCCATACGTTCTCCTTTTGAAATTCCCTGGAGGAGGTGGATTGAGAGGGGGCTTTCAGTGGAGATGTAACGTTGCTGAAGTAGTGATACGGTGGTGTTGCGTTTTGCGACGGAGTCGATGATCGCTTCATGTTCACTGCCATCCCCGTCAAACAGGGTTATGGGGGCACCGCTTTTGAGCCGGAGAACCTGGGAAACATGTCGTTGTGCGGATGGGTCAAGCTCAAGGGTGGTCTGCCCGTGGAGGGGAAAGGTGCTGAAGATTCTTGGGTTAGCCATATGTAACTGAGATTATAATCGATTTCTGATAGAGGTAGCGCAGAGCCTGTTGTGAAGAGTCAGGAGAGCGTTGGTGGTATGCCGCGGGGGGGGTGAAAAAGATAAAATCGTAGTGTTTAAGTTGTTGTAAATTCGTATTAATTAATTTTATTGAAAATAGATTAGATAGGGGTTGCTATAATCTATATTATCGAATTATAATACCTGCCTGAGCTGATATTGCACGTCAACCCTCCTCCTCAGACAGCAATATCATCAAGGCTCATACCAGACAGGCTCTTTTTCCCCCAATTAAAAGACCTGTCGCCGCCGATCTGGACCCCCCCGTTCAGATCGGCATTTTTTTGCCTGTTGGAAATGGTTTTGTGGGTTGCTGAGGGGAGATCAATAAAAAGGTTTATGTGCTATCGTGTTGGTTTGCCATCCATGCTGATCTGGTTTTTCTCTGCCCAGTATTGGCGAATGCCCGCCTCCCCTTTTTTGTCGATCCACTCATCAAGCAGTTTGCGCTCCTCAATCAACTCCATTCGAGGCACCCCAAAACCACAGGAGCTATGGACTAAATCTATTTTTAAATCGATTATTTGCCTTGATCCATCTTGTTCAGGAAAATGGCTTGAGAGTACTTCCCATTCAGATTCGTCCGGGTGAATGACAGAAGCAGTACCGTAGCTTCTTAGAATCAGTGGTTTTGCACCAAATGAGCAGAACATAATAGTCATGCGGGCATCTTCCAGCAGGTGTGCTGCTGTTTCATTGCCACTACCTGTCAGGTTGAGCCAAAGAATACGGCTGGGGGAGAGTACCCGCAAAGAGTCTAACCCCTTGGGGGAGAGGTTAATATGTCCCTCGCTTGGAGCAGTGGCTACAAAAAAGACCGGCTGTTGCCGGATAAAGGTGATGTGGCTCTCTGTCAGTGCCTCAAATAATCTTCCCATGGGTGAGTTCCAGTTTGATAATGGTTGGAGAGTTACAGTTCCAGGTTGTTGTAGACCTGTAGTGTGGGTCCGGACTGGTTCATGGTATAGAAGTGGATGCCGGGTGCACCAGCACTCAGTAGATCCTGGCAGAGGCGAGTGGTCACCTCCAGGCCAAATTCACGCAGTGCATCGGTATCATCACGAAAAGCGATCAGGCGCTCCCGAATCCAGCGTGGAATCTCGGCACCACACATCTCAGAGAAGCGAGCCAGGTTAGTGTAGTTGGTAATGGGCATGATGCCGGGGACTATGGGTAGATCCAGTCCCATCATTACGCACTCTTCATTAAAGCGTAGGTAGGCATCGATATTGTAAAAATATTGGGTGATGGCGCTGTTGGCGCCTGCTTCAACTTTACGCTTGAAGTTCTTCAGGTCGCTAAAGGCATCGGGTGCCTGGGGGTGAAACTCCGGGTAGGCGGCCACCTCAATATGGAAGTGGTCTCCGCTCTCCTGGCGGATAAATTCAACCAGTTCATTGGCGTAGCGGAACTCGCCGGAGGCTCCCATACCGGAGGGCATGTCACCGCGCAGTGCAACGATGCGGTGAATGCCGTTGTGCCGGTATTTTTGTAAAATCTCAGCAATGTTATCTCGGGTTGAGCCAATACAGGAGAGGTGTGGAGCAGCCTCAATACCTTGTTGCTGAATTCCCATTACGGCGTCAAAGGTCCCGTCCTGTGTGCTTCCCCCGGCACCAAAGGTGACGGAGGCATAAGCGGGTTGAATAGCCTTGAATAGCGTTTTCTGAGTCTCTTGAAGTTTCTCCTTTCCCGCTTCGGTTTTGGGTGGAAAAAATTCAAGGCTGAATTGTGGTGTTGTATCGTTCATAGCAGACGATCCTATTTAATCTCATGCCAAAACGCAAAGTCGCCAAGAAAAAAATCTCTTGGCGACTTTGCGTCAGATCTGTATTTCAGTAGAGGGTTTAGTAGCGATAGTGATCAGGCTTGTATGGGCCATTCGTCGGTACACTGATATAGTCTGCCTGTTGTTGGCTGAGGGTAGTCAGGTTGGCTCCAATTTTCTCCAGATGGTGGCGCGCAACCTCCTCATCCAGATGTTTTGGTAGTGTGTAGACCTTGTTCTCATACTCACCGCTCTGATTGAACAGCTCCATCTGTGCCAGAGTCTGATTGGTGAATGAGTTGGACATCACAAAGCTTGGATGGCCGGTAGCGCAACCCAGGTTAACCAGTCGTCCTTCTGCCAACAGCAAAATCTTGTTGCCACTGGGCAGGGTGATGTGGTCGACCTGAGGTTTTACATTTTCCCACTCATACTGTTTCATGTTGACTACATCAATCTCATTATCGAAGTGACCGATGTTGCAGACGATCGTCTCATGTTTCATCTGTACCATGTGGTCATGAGTAATCACGTTAAAGTTACCCGTTGCCGTGACAAAAATGTCGCCCTGACTGGCAACGTCATCCATGGTGACTACACGATAGCCTTCCATAGCAGCCTGTAGTGCGCAGATCGGGTCAATTTCAGTCACCCATACGGTTGCACCAAGCCCCCGTAGAGACTGAGCACACCCCTTGCCTACATCACCATAGCCGAGTACGACGGCAATCTTGCCGGCAATCATTACATCAGTTGCACGTTTGATACCATCGACCAGTGACTCACGGCAGCCATAGAGGTTGTCGAACTTGGACTTTGTAACAGAGTCGTTGACATTGATCGCAGGGAATGGAAGCTCACCGCTCTCTTCCATCTGATAGAGGCGGTGTACACCGGTCGTCGTCTCCTCAGTAACGCCTTGAATATTTTTCAATTTTTCGGAGTACCAGTTCGGAGACTGTTGCAGTTTTGCCTTGATCGTAGCATAGAGGACGGTCTCCTCTTCGCTGCCAGGGTTATCGAGCACAGAGAGATCGCTCTCCGCCTTGGTGCCGAGGATCAATAACAGAGTTGCATCACCACCATCATCCAGAATCATGTTAGGCGTACCACCATCCCCCCACTCCATGATCTTATGGGTGTACTGCCAGTAATCTTCAAGGGTCTCCCCTTTATAGGCAAAGACCGGAATCCCCTGGTCGGCAATGGCTGCAGCGGCATGATCCTGGGTTGAATAGATGTTACAGGATGCCCAGCGCACTTCAGCACCCAAAGCAATCAATGTTTCGATCAGTGCTGCGGTCTGGATGGTCATATGGAGTGAGCCGGCAATACGGGCCCCTTTCAAAGGTTTCTCTTCACCATACTTTTCACGCAGTGCGACCAGACCCGGCATCTCACTTTCTGCAATACGCAACTCTTTATGCCCCCAATCCTTGAGGCTCATATCCGCTACGATGTAGTTGTCTGTGGTCTCGATGTTACTCATAGTTTCTCTTTCCTTCATTTATTCATCGAGAGCGCAGTTACAGTATAGATAGCCACCTGCTCCGGGCCTGGCGGTTGATTAACCGTTGCAGCGCTCCCCGGAGAGGGTGGGGATTCATAGAGCCTCTACATAATATTTATGTCTCTACTATTATTAGAGTCTCATGAGTTATTCAGGGTTTCGTTAAATACCTGCCGCATCACGTAACAGGTCGGCTTTGTCCGTCTTTTCCCAGCTAAAGTTCTCTTCGGTACGTCCGAAGTGGCCGTAGGCTGCAGTACTTTGATAGATTGGGCGTAGCAGATCAAGCATCTCAACAATACCGCGTGGCTTCAGGTTGAAGTGCTCACGAACCAGTGCCTCAATCTTGTTATCTTCAACCACTCCGGTGCCAAATGTCTCAATAGTGATGGAGGTGGGATCTGCAACACCAATGGCATAGGAGATCTGAATTTCACAACGCTCGGCCAGCCCCGCTGCAACAATGTTTTTGGCAACATAGCGTCCTGCATAGGCTGCAGAGCGGTCTACTTTTGAGGGGTCTTTTCCGGAGAAGGCGCCACCACCGTGGCGTGCCATACCTCCGTAGGTATCTACAATGATTTTGCGTCCGGTCAGACCGCAATCACCAACCGGCCCACCGATCACAAAATTGCCGGTTGGATTGATATGGTATTGGGTTTTGTTATCAAGCCACTCATGTGGCAGTACAGGGCGGATAATCTCTTCAAGAACGGCATCTTGCAGATCAGCATAGGAGATGTCCGGATCATGCTGTGTGGAGAGAACGACCGCATCGATGCCAACCGGTTTTCCGTTACTGTAACGGAAGGTGACCTGACTCTTGGCATCCGGGCGCAGCCAGGGTAGTGCCCCATTTTTGCGCAGTTCAGACTGGCGCTCGACCAAGCGGTGAGAATAGGTGATCGGGGCAGGCATCAGCACATCGGTTTCATTGGAGGCGTAGCCAAACATCAGCCCCTGGTCCCCGGCCCCCTGCTCATGCTCTTCAGATTGATCAACACCCATGGCAATATCAGAAGACTGTTTGCCGATGGCTGAGATTACCGCACAGGTGTGGCCATCAAAGCCGACATCGGCAGAGTTGTAACCGATTTCACAGACCACGTCTCGTACCAGGGCCTCAGTATCGACCCATGCATTGGTAGTGATTTCGCCAGCCAGTACCACCATGCCGGTTTTAACCATGGTCTCGCAGGCGACACGTGAGTGAATATCCTCTTTCAGCAGGGCATCCAGAATCGCATCCGAAATCTGGTCGGCCATCTTGTCCGGGTGTCCTTCAGAGACTGATTCTGAGGTAAACAGTGTTTCATTACTCATTATAATTTTTTACTCCATCCATAAAAAAAAGCCAGCTCAACTAATTGACGAGCGGGCTTTTGAATCTGGACCTGCATCGCTTTAGCCGTATTTTTATAGCGCTCGCAAGCTGAGCTCAAATCAGCGCTGGGGTAATTTTTATAGATGTTAGTGCTAATTGTCAAGTTTTCTGTAGAATGGAGTCGATAAAGATTTTGTTTAGGAGTTGGAGAAGTGGTGAGTTTAGAGACCCCTGTCTGTGAGTTTGATCGAATAATTCCAGATTTTGAACTGCCGGATGTGGATGGAAAAATATGGAATTCACAATCTTTGAAGGGGGAGAGTGGGCTGTTGGTCATGTTTATCTGTAACCACTGCCCCTATGTAAAGGCGATTCGAGAGCGCCTGGTACGTGATACCCGAGAGCTCAGGGCGATGGGGCTCCATAGTGTGGCGATTATGTCCAATGATCCCACGCAGTATGAGGAAGATTCCCCGGAGAATATGAGAAAAATTGCGCAGCAATTTGAGTTTCCTTTTCCCTATCTGTTGGATGAGACACAAGCGGTAGCTAAATCCTTTGGCGCAGTCTGTACCCCGGACTTTTTTGGCTATAATGCAGGCCTGAAGCTGCAGTATCGCGGACGTCTGGATGCGTCTCGCAAAGAGACTGCACCAGCAGGTGTGCATCGCGATCTGTTTGAGGCGATGAGACAGGTTTCTGAGACCGGTCGAGGCCCTCAGCAGCAGGTTCCCAGTATGGGTTGTTCCATTAAATGGAAAGAGTAGAGCGTTAAAGGTCAGGCCAGTGAAGCGAGTAGAAAACTTTAACGAAGAACAGCAGAAATGGCGAATTCTTGCCATTGATGATGAGTCCGCTGTGCATGAGACCTATGATGCTATTTTTGAAAGCAAGATGGATAGCGAGCTGGATGAACTCGATCTGCTGCTTGGAGGGCCGGGGCCGGAGGAGTCAGAGTTTGCCATGTTTGCCCTCGAACATGCGATGAGTGGTAAAGAGGGGTTGCAGAAAATTGTTGAGGCGATCGATGTCAATAACCCCTTTGCAGTGATCTATCTCGATATGCGTATGCCGATGGGGTGGGATGGTCTGGAGACGGCTCAACATATTCGTGAGATAGATCAAGAGGTGCGTATCATCCTGATTACCGCCTATATGGATCACAGTCTGACCGATATTCGTAAAAAAATTGGTGTCAAGTTTGAGTTTCTCTCTAAGCCCGTTGACTCCAATGAGTTGCTTCAGCTAACACTTTCACTGGCCACATCCTGGAGCCAGGGGCGTACGCTGGAACTTGCGCTTGAGCGGGCAGAGGCAGCCAGTAAGGTAAAGGATGATTTTTTGGCCTCCATGAGCCACGAATTACGCACCCCATTAACCTCTATTCTCGGCAACAGTAAGTTGATGTCGGGAACCCGGCTGTCGGCTGACCAGAAAAGTCTAATGGAGACGATTGATATCTCTGGACGAGGGTTGCTGGCACTGATCAATGATATTTTGGATCTATCCAAGATTGAAGCGGGTAAATTTGTGGTGGAGCAGACAGATTATGACTTCAATTTGTTGGTTGATGAGATGGAAAAGACATTCTCTGCGGTTGCGAAAGAGTCAAGTCTTCAATTCAGAATTCAAGTAGAAAAACCCTTTGAGCAGCAGTTTATAGGAGATGGGAGGCGTGTGAGTCAGGTAATGATTAACTTACTGAGCAATGCCTTTAAATTTACCGATAAAGGGGGTATTACACTCTCCGTGTGGGTCAACGAACAGCTCCATTTTTCGGTAGAAGATAGCGGGATCGGCATGTCTCCAGAGGTGTTGGACCGGCTCTTCAAGCCCTTTGAGCAGGCGGACCAAACGATCTCCCGTCGTTATGGAGGGACAGGGTTGGGGCTACATATCTCTTGGTCATTGGTTGAGTTGATGGGAGGCTCAATCGATGTCCACAGTATAGAGGATATAGGTACTAAATTTGAGGTTATCCTGCCGTGCCGGCTCAGTGATGTGAAGGTGGCAGAACATAAAGAAGAGACCTCCCTGTTGATGTCCAGTTATTTCAAAGGGCGGGTCTTGGTTGCTGAGGATATAGAAGAGCTGCAGATATTGGTCCGACGTATGTTAGAGATGGTGGGTGTTGAAGTGACCTTGGCGAATAATGGTAAAGAGGCGGTCGAACTTGCACTGATGCAGCCCTACGATCTGGTGCTGATGGATATGCAGATGCCAGAGATGGATGGTATTGAGGCGACAGGGCTGTTGAGGCAGGTTGGATTTGAAGTCCCGATTGTTGCGCTAACGGCTAATGTGATGCAACAACACCGAGAGCAGTTTGAGGAGGCGGGCTGTACAGAGTTTCTCTCAAAACCGATCGATTATGAAGCGTTGATGAAGGTATTAGATAGCTATCTACAGCCATCGGATGGAGCGGTGTCGACCATAAATCAAGAGGTAGCGGTAGCCGAAATTGTCGATGATGAGTTGATGCAGCTTTTTGTGGAGCGGTCTGCGGTACATCTGGAGAGACTAAAAGAGGCCCTTGAGAAAGAGGATTGGGCCTCTGTGCGAAGTGCCGCACATACGGTAAAAGGGAGTGGTTCAACCTTTGGACATCCAGAGCTCACACAGCTGGGTAAGGAGGTTTGTGACCATATTGACCATCAGAGACTCAATGAAGTGCCTGAATTGGTGAAGCAGCTGATTTTGGAGATGGCGGCACTCTAAAAATAGTGAACTTAATAACATATTGATATATATGTTATTTATTGTGGGCTTCTATTTTTGGTAATGGGGTGATCTAAAATTCTGAATATCCATAGTAATGTCATTGGTTGATCCCACGCTTCGACTGAGTGAGAATGCGGTGCTCAATATGCATGTTTAAGTTTTTCAATCTGGCCTTAATTACGGCAACCTAGTTGCCCGCTTGAGGTTTCAATTTCCTGCAGAGAAGGGAGAAAATAGTTATGTCATCAAGAAGAGAACTGGCGAATGCGATCCGCGCACTGAGCATGGATGCAGTACAAAAGGCCAATTCTGGACATCCGGGTGCCCCGATGGGTATGGCGGATATTGCGGAGGTATTGTGGAACAGCCACATGAAGTTCAACCCAACTAACGCAAAATGGACAGATCGTGACCGTTTTATATTGTCGAATGGTCACGGATCTATGTTGATCTATTCCCTGCTACATCTGACAGGTTTTGATCTCAGTATGGATGATATTAAGGACTTCCGTCAGCTTCATGCCAAGACAGCGGGACACCCTGAGTATGGCTATGCCGATGGTATCGAGACCACTACAGGGCCTTTGGGTCAAGGGATCACCAATGCAGTCGGTATGGCAATTGCTGAACGTACTCTGGCAGCACAGTTCAACAAGCCGGGCCATGATATCGTAGATCACAATACCTATGTATTCATGGGGGATGGTTGTTTGATGGAGGGCCTTTCGCATGAGTCATCTGCTATGGCAGGTACTTTGGGGCTGGGTAAGCTGGTCGCCTTCTGGGATGACAACGATATCTCGATTGATGGGCATATCTCTGACTGGATGGAGCGTGATGTTGGCGGACGTTTTGAGTCCTATAACTGGCATGTGATACGTGATGTAGATGGCCACGATGCGGATGCATTGAATGCAGCAATCGAAGCGGCAAAGGCTGAGACCAGCAAGCCGACTCTGATCTGTTGCCGTACCACAATTGGTTTCGGTTCCCCAAACCTCTGTGGTACCCATGATTGCCATGGTGCGCCACTGGGTGACGAAGAGATTGCTGCTACACGCAAGGAGTTGGGCTGGGAACATGCGCCGTTTGAGATTCCGGCAGATGTCTACGCAGGTTGGGACCATAAAGAGCAAGGTGCTGCTGATGAAGCAGCATGGCAGGCGAAGTTTGATGCCTACAGGGCTGAGTATCCTGCTGAAGCCGCTGAGTATGAGCGTCGCATGAGTGGCGCATTGCCGGCAAATTTTGAAGTGGAGATGGATAAGTTCATCGCTAAAACGCAGGAAGAGATGCCAAAAATTGCTTCACGCAAGGCTTCACAGAATGCAATTGAAGCGATGGGCCCTGTGGTTCCTGAGCTGTTTGGCGGCTCTGCGGATCTTACCGGCTCTAATCTCACCAATTGGTCGGGTACTGTGAAAGTGACTCCGGATAATGCCAAGGGTAACTACATCTCCTGGGGGGTGCGTGAGTTTGGTATGGCACATATGATGAACGGAATGGTGCTGCACGGTGGCTTCAAGGTCTATGGTGCCACCTTCTTTATGTTTATGGAGTTCATGCGTAATGCCTTGCGTATGTCTGCCCTGATGAAGATCGGAACTATCTATGTCTACACTCATGACTCTATTGGTCTGGGTGAGGATGGTCCTACCCATCAGCCTGTTGAGCAGATGGCAACCATGCGTGCAATTCCAAACTTCCACACCTGGAGAGGATCTGACGCCATTGAGTCAGCTGTCTCCTGGAAGATGGCGATGTTGCGTGGCAATGCACCCACGGCATTGGTATTTTCTCGCCAGAACCTGACGCCTATGGAGCGTACAGCCGAGCAGTTGAAAAATATTGAGAAGGGCGGTTACGTACTCAAAGATTGTGATGGTGATGCAGACATTATTCTGATCGCATCGGGTTCTGAGGTTGGGCTGGTAGTTGATGCTGCAGCTGCGATGAGTGGTCGCAAGGTACGTGTGGTCTCAATGCCATCTACCGATATGTTTGATGAGCAGGACCAGGCCTACAAAGATTCGGTGCTTACCCCAGGTGTTAAGCGTGTTGCTGTTGAAGCGGGCGTTGAGAATGGCTGGCACAAGTATGTTGGTCTTGAAGGTGCGGTAGTCTGCATGGAATCATTTGGTGAGTCTGCACCTGCAGGCCAACTCTTCGAACAGTTTGGTTTCACCGTTGACAACGTGGTTGCTACTGTAGATTCAGTACTGGGTTAACCGTTTTTCAACACGCCATACGGTTGAGTGACCGTATGGTCGTGATTTAAACGGGTACAAAAAGTTTATTATTACGTTTTAAGGAGTATTTAGAGAATGACAATTAAAGTCGGAATTAACGGTTTTGGTCGTATCGGTCGTATGGTCTTCCGTGCAGTTTACAAAGAGGCAGAGTTCAGCGATATCGAAGTCGTTGGTGTAAATGACCTGCTTGATGCTGAGTACCTTGCTTACATGTTGAAATATGACTCAGTACATGGTCGTTTTGGTGGTGAAGTGGACTCAAAAGAGGGTGCACTGATTGTTGATGGTCGTGAAATTCGCCTGACTGCAGAGCGTGACCCATCTGACCTGAAGTGGGGAGACGTTGAAGCGGATATCGTCATCGATTGCACAGGCTTCTTCCTGACAGAAGAGAGTTGCCAGAAGCACATCGATGCTGGCGCGAAGAAGGTTGTACAGTCTGCTCCATCTAAGGATGGCACACCAATGTTCGTATACGGTGTAAATCACGAGACTTATGCCGGACAGGCAATCGTCTCAGCCGCCTCTTGTACGACCAACTGTCTGGCGCCTGTTGCCAAAGTTCTGAATGACAACTGGGGCCTGAAACGTGGTCTCATGACTACAGTTCACGCAGCGACAGCTACACAGAAAACGGTTGATGGTCCTTCCATGAAGGATTGGCGTGGTGGTCGTGGAATCCTCGAAAACATGATTCCATCTTCTACAGGTGCTGCAAAGGCGGTAGGTGTGGTTCTGCCTGAGTTGAATGGCAAACTGACCGGTATGGCGTTCCGTGTACCGACTTCTGACGTCTCTGTGGTGGATCTGACTGTAGAGCTGGAGAAAGAGGCGAGCTACGAAGAGATCTGTGTGGCAATGAAGGCGGCTTCAGAGGGTCCAATGAAGGGCACGCTGGGTTACACTGACGAGAAGGTTGTCTCTACTGACTTCCGTGGTATTAGTCAGTCCTCTATCTTCGATTCAGAGGCAGGTATCGCGCTGGATGGTACCTTCGTCAAGGTGGTCTCCTGGTATGACAATGAGTATGGTTATACCTGTAATATGATGCGTTTTGTTGTCCATGTTGCGAACAATTAATCGCGTACATTGATTGATGTTTGAACCACAGAGGGCACAGGGTACATAGGGATTGAAATCATCTCTGTGTACCCTGTGCCCTCTGTGGTTTAATTGCCCCGCAAGAGTTTTTCGAAAAGGGCACCTTTTCTAAAAATTCTCAAATATTCAGGAGTAGAACTATGTCAGTAATTAAAATGACCGACCTCGACCTCACCGGTAAACGTGTGCTGATCCGTCAGGATCTCAATGTACCGATTAAAGAGGGTAAGGTGAGCAGTGATAAGCGAATTCGAGCCTCTATGCCAACCATTGAACTCTGTATCAAAGCGGGTGCACAGGTGATGTTGATGTCTCATCTGGGACGTCCAACAGAGGGTGAGCCAGCCGATGAATTTTCCATGAAACCGGTGGCTGACTACCTCAGTGAGGCGCTGGGTAAAGAGGTCGCGTTGGTTGCAGACTATCTGGATACACCTCCTGACTTGAGCAATGGTGAAGTGGTTTTGCTGGAAAACGTCCGCTTTAATATCGGTGAGAAGAAAAATGCAGAGGATCTCTCTGCGCAATATGCTGCGCTCTGTGATATCTACGTGATGGATGCCTTTGGTACTGCGCACCGTGCACAGGCTTCTACTCATGGTGTAGCCAAAACAGCCCCAACGGCTTGTGCCGGTCCGCTGCTAGCCGGTGAGCTGGATGCGTTGGGTAAGGCGTTGGATAATCCAGCGCGACCTATGGCTGCTATTGTGGGTGGCTCAAAAGTCTCAACCAAACTGACTGTACTGGAGTCACTCTCCAGTGTTGTGGATCAATTGATCCCCGGTGGTGGTATTGCCAACACCTTTATCGCTGCGGCAGGCCACAACGTGGGTAAGTCACTGGTTGAAGAGGACCTGATTCCTGAGGCAAAACGTCTGATGGAGGCCGCTAAGGCAAAGGGTGGTGAAATTCCTGTTCCTACAGATGTGGTTGTGGGTAAAGAGTTCTCAGAGTCTGCAGTGGCAACCGTGAAAAAGGTTGAGGATGTGGAGGACGATGACATGATTTTTGATATCGGACCTGATACAGCATCCCGTTTTGCCGAGATGATGAAGGCAGCCGGTACAGTCGTCTGGAATGGTCCGGTAGGTGTTTTTGAGTTTGACCAGTTTGGTGAAGGTACCAAGAATTTGGGCATGGCGATTGCTGATTCTGCTGCTTTCTCTATTGCCGGCGGGGGAGATACTCTGGCGGCCGTCGACAAATATGGTATTTCCGAGAAGATCTCCTATATCTCCACTGGTGGTGGTGCTTTCCTGGAGTTTCTGGAAGGGAAAAAGCTACCAGCAGTTGTCATGTTAGAAGAGCGTGCAAACCGTTAAAATGATGTTGTTGAAGCTGATTTCAACCGTACATGAACTAGGGTAAATATGCTGAGACGTACAAAAATAGTTGCGACCCTCGGGCCTGCGACTGATTCACCGGAAGCACTGGATAAGCTGATTGAAGCAGGTGTTGACGTGGTGCGTCTGAACTTTTCCCATGGCTCTGAAGAGGAGCACCTCAACAGGGCAGAGACCGTGCGCAACCGGGCACGGGCACATGGTCGGCAGGTTGGTGTGATCGCCGATCTGCAAGGGCCGAAAATCCGTATTGGACGCTTTATAGAAGGCAAAGTGGAGCTTGTAGAGGGGGACTCTTTCTGCCTCGATATGGGACTCGATATTAATAGCGGTACAAAAGATGCGGTTGGCTCAACCTACAAAAAGCTGCATGAGGACCTCTCCAGAGGAGACTCTCTACTGCTGGATGACGGTCGAATCGCACTCTGGGTTAAAGAGGTTGAGGGTGACAAGATCTACTGCCGAGTCACAACGGGTGGTGCGCTCTCCAATAATAAAGGGATCAACCTGCAAGGTGGTGGCCTCTCGGCAGCGGCACTAACCGATAAAGACCGGGTCGATATCAAAATTGCGGCCAAGATGCAGGCAGATTATGTTGCGGTCTCGTTTGTTCGTAGTGCAGAGGATGTACGTGAGGCGCGTGAGTTACTGGTTGAAGCCGGGTGGGGAGAGTGCGGCATTATCTCCAAGATGGAACGTGCTGAGTCGATTCCGATTGCCGATGAAATTATCAAAGAGTCTGATGGGATTATGGTGGCACGTGGTGATCTCGGTGTTGAGATTGGGGATGCCTCACTTCCACCGGTGCAGAAGCGGTTGATTAAGTTGGCTCGTTCGATGGATCGTTTTGCAATCACAGCGACCCAGATGATGGAGAGCATGATCGAAAATTCAATTCCAACCCGTGCAGAGGTGTTTGATGTTGCCAATGCTGTACTGGATGGTACCGATGCAGTGATGCTTTCAGGGGAGACAGCGGTAGGAAAACATCCTGCAAAGGTGGTCAACGCAATGGCCAACATCTGTCTTGAGGCAGAGCAGCAGCGACAGGCAAAAGTTTCAGGCCATCGCATGAATGAGCACTTCCAGCGTCGTGATGAGGCCATTGCGATGGCGGCAATGTATACCGCCAACCACCTTGGGGTAAAGGCGATTGCCTCATTGACAGAATCCGGTGCAACCGCACTATGGATGTCACGGATCAGTTCCGGTATTCCAATTTTTGCAATGACACGGGATTTGCAGACCCGGCGCAAAGTGACCATCTACCGTGGAGTCTATCCGGTTAGTTTTGATCTGATCTCAAAAGAGAAGGATGTAGTCAATCAAGAGATGATTGATGAGCTGGTGCGACGCGGTGTTGTGCGTGCAAAAGATACAGTTATTATCACCAAAGGCGATCTGGTGGGTGAAGGTGGTGGCACCAATATTATGAAGATCTGTTACGTGGGTGATACGGTAGTGAGTTGATGGAGATAAGGTTATACTATTGATTTAGTATGGTTTTTTGTTTTATTTTTTTAAGTGTAGTTATAGTTAAGGAGAAAGATCGATGCTGATTTCAATGCGTCAATTGCTGGACCATGCGGCTGAAAATGGTTATGGAATGCCTGCGTTTAATGTCAATAACATGGAGCAGGTTCATGCCATCATGCAGGCTGCTGATGAGACAAATAGCCCTGTAATCATGCAGGGTTCTGCCGGAGCACGCTCCTATGCAGGTGAACCATTTCTGCGTCACCTGATCTCTGCTGCAGTAGAGATGTATCCACACATTCCAGTGGTGATGCACCAGGATCATGGCTCAGAACCTGCGGTCTGCTTGCGTTCAATCCAGTCTGGTTTTACCTCGGTGATGATGGATGGCTCTCTGATGGCAGATGCCAAGACCCCTTCAAGCTATGAGTACAATGCTGCAGTCACCAAGCAGGTTGTCGATATGGCTCATGCTGGTGGTGTATCGGTAGAGGGCGAGCTGGGTTGCCTGGGTTCACTGGAGACCGGTGAGATGGGTGAGGAAGATGGTCATGGCGCTGAAGGCAAACTGGATCTTGATCTGTTGCTGACGGACCCGGAAGAGGCTGCACAGTTTGTTAAGGATACCGGTGTAGATGCGCTGGCAATTGCCATCGGTACCTCGCACGGCGCCTACAAGTTCACTCAGGAGCCAACGGGTGAGATTCTGCGTATTGACCGTATCAAGGAGATCCATGCACGTATCCCGAATACTCATCTGGTGATGCATGGCTCCTCATCCGTCCCACAGGAGTGGTTGAAGACCATTAATGATTTTGGTGGTGATATGGGGCAAACCTATGGTGTGCCGGTTGCAGAGATCCAGGAAGGAATCAAGAGTGGTGTGCGTAAAGTAAATATTGATACAGATCTGCGTATGGCCTCGACCGGTTCCGTACGCCGTCACCTGATGGAGAACACCTCGAACTTTGACCCACGTAAGTTCCTCAAGGAGTCTACAAAGGGAATGATGGAGGTCTGCAAGGCGCGTTACCTCGCATTCGGTTGTGAAGGAATGGCCTCCAAGCTCACTCCCGTCTCACTGGAGACCATGTTTGATCGTTACGGTAAAGGTGAGCTAGACCCACAGGTCAATTAAGCGAACTTTACTCGTTAGCTGAATAAAACCCGCAGCCCTTTTAAAAGAGAGGGGCTGCGGGTTTTTTATTACAGCTTGGTTGGATTGAGAGATCAACTATCGGTTTCTGAGCTGCACCGTCATTTGGTAGATTTTACGTAAATAATAGTCCTGATAGGGGCCATGGTCGACATCCAGCAAGCTGTAGAGGGTGTCGTCAGGCTGTTGTCGGGCCACTGATTCACTACGCAACAGGATAGCAACCTCAACCGTTCGTACCGACTCCCAATCGGCAATTTGGTCTGCATTGAGGTATTGGTCAACCGAGTGGTCACCATCCTGATCAATCCCGAAACGGAATTGTAGTCCGTCAATGGGGCTGGTTAGAGTTTGTGGTGAGGGGTAGGCGCTGCCATTGCCGTCACAACGCAATGTATTTTCTTGCAGATAGTAACGAATGGAAGTGGCGCTGGAACCGGCACAATCCAGACCATTTTGGTAACTGAGGGTAATGCTGTCACTATTCAACTCCCCACTGCTGTTCTCTGCAGTGAGAGCCGACCCAACAAAACTTTCTGCCGGGTAACCCGCTTTACGAAGCTCTGTAGTGAGAAACTGAAGTGCATGGCGTCCCTGTTCATGCAAAGTGAGCCACTGCTGCTGGGTTTGTGACGCTAAACGATGATCAATAAAAAGTTGTGTGGTCGTCAACAGGATGGTGAAACCGAGCGCCATGGAGACGAGCAACTCCACAAGAGTGAATCCACCAACAGGTTTTGAGCAGCGGTTCATGGTGTGGAAAAATGGAGCGTATGGGTCGCTGAGGCGGCACGATCACTCCACTGAATGGTGATCAAGTAGTACCCGCCTGCAGTTGATGTGATCGAACCCACACCATTGGGCAGCAAGGTACTGTTGCGCTGGTTCCACTGGCTGAAGTCGAAGGTAGCGATCTCTTCAGGACTACAGGGGTTGCTGACGCAATCCGCTGCTGAAGGAATGGCTGAGAGTGCAAGATAGTGACCTGCAGAGATGGCAAGGGGGTTGGCTCGGACTCGTTCAACCATACTGCTGGCCTGTATCGTTGCAAGGTCATGGAAGATAGCTCCCTGTGTTACTTGAAGGGCGTGACTGGTCAATGCTGCAAACCCAAACAGTGCAGTAGTGAGTAGAAAGAGCGCAATGAGTGTCTCAATCAATGTGTAGCCGTGTGTACGGTTATAGCGTAAAAGAGATCTCTTTCCCTGTATTATTGGGAGATGATCCTTGTTAACACACCTGATATAGTCCGTTTCCATGAATGAGTCACTTTCCGGTTTTTTACATACCTTGCTGAGCAGTTTACGGGATCTGGCTCCGATTATTTTGGTGATTGGCTTCTTTCAATTGGCAATTTTACAACAGCCGATCCAGAATTTGCCGGAGATAGCAGCAGGGCTTTTTCTGGTTGTACTGGGGCTTACCTTCTTTATCTATGGCTTGGAGATGGGGCTGTTTCCCATCGGTGAGGCGATGGCAGAGGCTTTAGCACGCAAAGGCAGCCTTCCCTGGCTGGTCACATTCTCTTTTCTGCTAGGGTTTGGAACCACAATTGCCGAGCCAGCACTGATACTGGTCTCAAGTGAAGCAGCTAAGGTTGCAGCAGCGGGGGGGATGATTAGCGACACCCTGCAGGATAGAGAGAGTTATGCCAATGGACTCCGTTTTACCGTTGCCTTTTCAGTTGGGCTTGCGATTTTGGTTGGCGTGATCCGCATTCTGAAGGGGTGGCCGATTCAGTATCTGATTATTGGTGGTTATATCGGGGTGGTGGTGATGACCCTTTTTGCACCGGATGAGATTATTGGTCTCGCCTATGATGCCGGCGGCGTCACCACCTCCACAGTCACGGTTCCGCTGGTTACGGCGCTGGGGGTCGGGTTGGCAAGTAGTATACGTGGACGTAATCCAATGACAGATGGGTTTGGTTTGATCGCCTTCGCTTCATTGACTCCGATGATTTTTGTGATGGCCTACGGGATTATTATCTAAGATGGAGTTTCTGCGAGAGTTTGGTCATTCATTGATCTCCACAGCGGGAGATATGCTACCTATCGTGGTGATTATTTTTGGCTTCCAACTGGTGGTGATTCGTCGCAGAATCCCCAATCTTAAGCGGGTATTGATCGGTTTCTTCTATGTGCTGCTGGGGTTATCCCTGTTCCTGATGGGGTTAGAGCAGGCAATATTCCCGCTGGGAGAGCAGATGGCAACGCAACTCTCAGACCCACAATTTATTGCTCAAAGTTCTGGTCATAGTGCTGCAGAGCTCTACTGGTATGACTACTACTGGGTCTATCTGTTTGCCGCCACTATAGGCTTCTCTACAACGATTGCGGAGCCATCACTGCTGGCTGTAGCCCTGAAGGCAGAGCATGTCTCAGGTGGTACGGTTGCAGCCAATGGGTTAAGAATCGCGGTAGCCCTGGGGGTTGCAGTGGGTATTGCTTTGGGGTCCTATCGAATTGTCACAGGTATACCTCTCTACTACTTTATAGTGGTGGGATATGTTGTGGTGATGATTCAGACCTACTTCTCTCCAAAATTTATTATTGCACTCGCCTATGACTCTGGTGGTGTGACTACATCAACTGTGACCGTCCCACTGGTTGCTGCACTGGGGTTGGGGCTGGCAAACTCAGTTCCGGGGCGTAGTGCGCTACTGGATGGTTTTGGGCTGATTGCATTTGCCAGCCTACTGCCGATTATTGCAGTGCTGGGTTATGTTCAGCTTTCAGAGTGGATGGTTCGACGCAGCATAGATAAGGAGTCTTCATCATGACCTGGAAACGAAGCAGACAAGTGATGACTCAAACGGAAATACCCTTTGATACGATTTACCACAGGAGACCATGATGCACTTCAAGTTACTCATTTCATTGATTGAAGAGGATAAAACTGATCAGGTGGTCAGAGCAGCACGAGAGGCGGGGGCCACTGGGGCGACCGTAATCAACCATGCCAGAGGAGAGGGGCTCAAGGTTGCCAAGAGCTTCTTCGGGCTTGCACTGGAGACCAACCGGGATATGGTCATGTTTATTGTAGAAGAACACCTCAGTCGTCATATTCTGGAACGGATTGGGGAGGTGGGTGAATTTGGTGAACCGGGAACCGGCATGGTGTTTCAGCTGGATGTCGAGGATGCGTTAGGCTTCTCCAGTCAAATTGAGAGGCTTTCAGATGTAGTAGAGGAGCAGATCTAATGGATGATAATAAGGTGATTCGTGTGCGGGATGTGATGAAGACCAAGTTTGACCTGGTCGATGGTTTGGCCACGGTTTCAGAGGCGTTGGCAGAGATGCGACATGTAGAAAACAAATCACTGATTGTCGATAAGCGTCATGAAGATGATGAATTTGGAATGCTGTTGATCTCGGATATCGCCCGTCAGGTGTTAGCGAAAGACCGTTCACCAGACCGGGTTAATGTCTATGAGGTGATGTCGAAACCGGTTATTACGGTCGATACGGAGATGGATATTCGCTATTGTGCACGGCTTTTTGAACGCTTTAACCTCTCGCGATCACCGGTAACCAAGGGTAGTAAAGTAGTCGGTATTGTCAGTTTTACAGATATGGTCCTGAAGGGGATGTGTGACTACAACTAAGACCGGAACGTCACTATCAATTGATGGACAGGGACGGGTCCGTGAAGCGTATCAGATTCCATCCCCCAATTGTGATGCACGCCCGACAGGTGAAGAGATCAGCCTAGTGGTGATTCATGGGATCAGCCTGCCAGAGGGGGAGTTTGGCACCCCCTATATTGATCACCTCTTTACCAACCAGATAGTGGGGGATGAGGCCCCCGGTTTTGCGCAACTCAAGGCATTGCGAGTCTCTGCGCATCTATTGATTCGTCGCCAGGGGCAACTGGTACAATACGTCTCTTTACAGCAGCGAGCCTGGCACGCCGGGGTCTCCACTTTTCAGGGGCGTGAGCGCTGTAATGATTTTTCGATCGGGGTTGAGCTGGAGGGGGCTGATACCATCCCCTATACAGAACTACAGTACCAGCAGCTGGAGTGGGTACTGAAGCTGTTACTGTTGCACTACCCACAGATAACACCGGCTCGAATAGTAGGTCACTGTGATATTGCTCCGGGAAGAAAGAGTGACCCTGGGGTGGCTTTTGAATGGGAAAGAGTCACTCAACAGAAACTATCGGGAGCTGCTGGCAGCAGCAGACCATAACAGAACACTACAGAGTTAATACTAGATATTATGACATTACTATCGATCATCATTACCCTGGGTATTGAACGTTTCTATCGGGTATTGGACGACTACCGTAACCTTGACTGGTTTGCCCGTTGGAGTAACTGGGTAGCGGAACACAGATCGATTAATAGCAGTCGAACCAGTGTGATTGTCACCCTGTTGACACTGCTGCTACCGCTGCTGTTGGTGCATCAACTCGCGACCTGGATGGCCGATGGCGGCTGGTTGCCTGAACTCCTGTTTAATATGTTGATTCTGGTTCTCTCACTGGGGCCAAAAGATCTGCGCACCCAGGTTGAGACAGTCATAGAGAGTTGGACTCAAGACGATGTGGAGGGGGGGATTCTCCACGCAGAGGGGCTGTTGGAGGGTGAGTTGCCTGAAGAGAAGCGTGGGGTGATACGGAAATTGACAGAAGCGGTACTGACCGAAGCGAACCCCCGGATCTTTACTGTACTGTTCTGGTTTATTCTGTTCGGGCCGGCTGCCGCATTGTTGGTTCGCTTGAGCCTGACCCTGATGGAGTTGCAGAAGAGTGAGGATGATGATTTTGCAGGGTCACCCACATCACTCCTGATTCAGATCAACCATTTTTTGGCCTGGCCTGCCGCCCATCTGGTGGCGATCAGTTATGCGGTCGTAGGAGACTTCTCCTCTGCAATGAAGCGCATCATAGAGCATGGTGGAGATTGGCAACGAAACCGTGTTGTCATGTTGTATGCAGGACTGGGGGCCATTCGCCTTGATCCACTGCAGGAGGATCAAGCAGAGCTGTCAGTAGAGGAAGAAGGCCAAGAGAGCGCAGAGTTGCAAGAGGTTTGGGACGCACTGGAGATGGTGAGACGTGCAGAGTTTGCCTGGATTGCGCTATTGGCGCTGCTTATATTGACCGGTGCTATACATACCTAGTACTCCGACAACACTGTTTTGACCGTCTCAGAGCCAAACATAATAATCCCCACCCCGACCAGACAAAAACTAACCCCAACCCAATCTGTTGTTGTGGGGCGGATGGAGTCAACGGCCCACAGCCAGAGTAGTGCAACACTGATATAGACCCCGCCATAGGCAGCATACACCCGTCCAGCAGCTTGAGGATGGAGCGTTAGTAACCATGCAAAGAGGGCCAGGCTGAGTGCGGCAGGAATCAATAAAAGTATCGAGTGGCCCTGTTTTAACCAGAGGTAAGGGAGATAGCAGCCAATAATTTCTGCAATGGCCGTTATAAAAAACAGAGCAAACAGTTTGAATATTTCCATACCTCCATCATACCGCGTCTTTTTACCTTGGCACAGCCTGTTTGATCTTTCAGAAAATAGTGGGAAATGAGGTACCATAGCAGACTGTTTTTATAAGATTCATCAGAAGGGGTAATGTGTGAGTTGGGCCGGAAAATTACTGGGTGGTGCATTTGGCTTTCTATTAGGTGGACCGATTGGTGCACTGGTTGGAGTAGCGTTCGGACACAATTTTGATAAAGGAATGGAGAGGGTAGCGGCCTCCATTGGGTGGGAACCCGGTAACCAGCAGCGCATACAGACTGCCTTCTTTACGGCCACTTTTTCAGTCATGGGCCACATTGCCAAGGCAGATGGCAGAGTGACCGCTGATGAAATCCGCATGGCGCGTGCGGTGATGGATCATCTGCAACTGGATGCCAATCTGCGCAAAGCGGCAGAAAAGCTCTTCAATGAGGGTAAGAAATCCGCTTTCCCTCTGGATGATCTACTGCAGCAGTTTCGTCAAGAGGTGGGGCGCCGTACTACAGTGACGCAGATGTTTATGGAGATTCAACTGCAAGCCGCCTTTGCAGATGGCAAGCTGGATCCGGTTGAACGCAAGATTCTGCTTCACATTGCCTCTGCTCTGGGGATCTCTCGGCCACTCTATGAGCAGTTGGAGTCAATGGTGCGTGCCTCTGCAGGTCAGCCTCCCGGACAGAGAGGTAGACAGCGACCAACACTTGAAAGTGCCTATGAGACTTTGGGGCTTAAATCGACGACCAGTGATGCGGAGATTAAACGCGCCTACCGTCGGCTGATGAGCCAGCACCACCCCGATAAACTGGTCGCCAAAGGACTACCGGAAGAGATGATGAAGATGGCTACAGAGAAGACGCACCAGATTCGTACCGCCTACGAGACGATACAGGAAGTGAGAAAAAAATAGCCTGGAATGTAGAGAGCCTCTCGGACAAGCTCTTGGCCATTAGGGGTTAGCCATTGCATCCTATTATTGCCATGCAACCCCTGTCCACAGACTCCTTGACTCAAAAAGTGGAGCACAGATCAAGTAATGAGCTGTTGATGGATAAACTTTGGGGCTGAAAAGTCTCCTCTCATCCTGTAAAGTTCCCGTTTTGAATCATATAACCCCTACTCACAAGGATCTCTTATGAAAGATAACCTGATTGCCCCCTCTATCCTCTCTGCTGATTTTGCCAAATTGGGTGAGGAAGTTGATAACGTCCTCGCTGCGGGCGCTGATATTGTCCACTTCGATGTGATGGATAACCACTACGTGCCCAATTTAACCATTGGGCCACTGGTGTGTGATGCGCTGCGTAGCCATGGTGTTACCGCTGAAATTGATGTCCACATGATGGTGAAGCCAATGGACCGCATTATTCCTGATTTTGCCAAGGCGGGGGCGACCTATATCACCTTCCATCCAGAGGCATCTGACCATATTGATCGTTCTCTGGCGCTGGTCAAAGAGCAGGGCTGTAAAGCGGGCCTGGTATTTAACCCGGCAACCCCACTCTCTCATCTCGACTATGTGATGGATAAGGTGGACATGATTCTGTTGATGTCTGTTAACCCCGGTTTCGGTGGTCAGAGCTTCATCCCTGCAACTTTGGACAAATTGCGTCAGGCGCGCAAAATGATTGATGAGAGCGGCTACGATATTCGTCTGGAGATTGACGGTGGAGTAAAGGCCAATAATATCCGTGAGATTCGTGAAGCCGGTGCCGATACCTTTGTTGCCGGTTCCGCAATCTTTGGTGCAGGTCAGGATTCTGATGCCCATCGTTACGATAGCATCATCAACGAGATGCGTGCAGAGCTTGCTAAAGCGAATAACGCGTAACAGTTATGGCTCTGAAACTCCCGAAAATGGTGCTGATTGATGTTGATGGTACCCTGGTAGACAGTGTGCCGGATCTGGCCTGGTGTGTCGATGAGATGCTGAAACAGATTGATATGCCAACGCGTGGGGAGGCGCGTGTTCGCCACTGGGTGGGTAATGGTGTAGAGCGTCTGGTACGGCGCGGCCTGACCGACTCTCTGGATGGCGAGCCGGATGAGTCGCTGTTTGAAAAAGCATTCCCGATCTTCTCTGAACTCTATGCCGAGAATACCAGCAAGCGTAGCGTGCTCTATCCCGGTGTGGAAGAGGGGTTGGAGTGGCTCAAAAGTCAGCCACTGCGTATCGGTTGTGTCACCAACAAGGCGGAGTGTTACACGCAGCCAATCCTGAAGGATCTGGGTATTGCGGACTACTTTGAGATTGTGGTGAGTGGCGATACCCTGCCGGTGAAGAAGCCTGACCCCGGTCCGTTGCTGCATGTCTCCGAGCACTTTGGTTTACAACCCAGCGAAGCAACCATGATTGGTGACTCGATGAGTGATGTAAAGGCTGCACGTGCAGCCGGATTCACCATCGTCTGTATGAGCTATGGTTACAACCACGGTGAGGATATTCGTGACTACAACCCGGATACAGTGATCGATTCTATGGCAGAATTTCCTGACATATTCTCTCTGTAGATGATGGACTCATCCCGCTTCAACGAGCTGGCCGCCAAAGGTCATAATCGTATCCCGTTGACCCGTGAGATCCTCGCGGATATGGATACCCCGCTCTCAGCTTACCGTAAAGTGGCTGAGGGAGCATGGAGCTACCTGTTTGAATCAGTGCAGGGTGGAGAGAAGTGGGGGCGTTACTCCATTATAGGGCTACCAGCCAAGACTATACTACGGGTGCGTGGACACCAGATCACCATTGAGACCGATGGGGTTGAAGTGGAGTCGGTTGAGAGTGATGACCCGCTGAGCTGGATTGAAGATTATCGAAAACAGTTTGATGTGGCAAAGTGTGAAGGTTTCCCCCGCTTTACCGGTGGACTGGTGGGGTGTTTTGGTTACGATACTGTACGCCTGATTGAGGAGAAGCTGACCGAAATACCGGAAACAGACCCACTCAATAACCCTGATATTGTATTGATGGTCTCGGAAGAGGTGCTGGTGTTTGATAACCTCAGTGGCAAACTCCATATCGTAATCCATGTTGACCCCGCTAATGAAGGAGCGCTGAAACAAGGTGAACAGCGCCTGGATCAAATTACAGAACGGCTCAACCGGCCAGCCCCCCCACTGAGCACATCCTCAAGTCGCACAGTGAATGAATCCGATTTTGTCTCTGGATTTACCCAGGATAAATTTGAAGCGGCAGTGGAGAAAATCAAAGACTATATTGTCGAAGGGGATGTGATGCAGGTGGTGATTTCGCAACGTCTCTCGATCCCTTTTCAAGCACCTCCACTCAACCTTTATCGTGCCTTGCGTACCCTCAACCCCTCACCCTACATGTTCTATCTCAATTTGGGAGACTTCCATGTTGTGGGTTCTTCACCTGAGATTTTGACACGGGTAGAGGATGGTGAAGTGACGGTGCGCCCGATTGCAGGTACCCGCCGTCGGGGCCACAGTGAAGCAGAAGATTTGGCACTGGAGCAGGAGCTGTTGGCGGACCCCAAGGAGCTGGCAGAACACCTGATGTTGATTGATCTGGGGCGCAATGATGTAGGGCGTGTGGCAGTGACCGGAAGCATTGAGCTGACGGAGAAGATGAAGATTGAGCGTTACTCTCATGTGATGCATATCGTCTCCAATGTCACGGGTAAACTGAAACCGGAGATGAACGCAATGGACGCGTTGCGGGCTACCTTCCCGGCTGGAACCGTGAGTGGGGCACCAAAGATTCGGGCGATGGAGATCATTGATGAACTGGAACCGGTTAAACGTGGGATCTACGCCGGGGCCGTGGGCTATATTGGCTGGAATGGCAATATGGATACTGCGATTGCAATCCGTACTGCGGTGATTAAAAATGGTGAACTGCATATTCAGGCGGGTGCCGGAGTCGTGCATGACTCGATTCCACGACTGGAGTGGAAAGAGACCATGAATAAGGGGCGGGCCGTATTTCGTGCGGTAGAGATGGCAGAGGCGGGTCTTGATCGGTAGCAGTTACAGTTGGCGAAAAATTACACATGCTTGCGGACTTTCCCATCTGAATTCATGAGTCTACGCAGCGATCAATTTATGGGTACCCCAAACCCTGTGGAGGATGAAACATTTACCCGCTTTCGGGATGAGCTGGGTGGTCAACTGATCAATCGCGCCTGGAATCTTGGCAGTGCTCATAGCGATCAGCTTTTCCGGTCTGGCAGAGGAGCTGAATGGTGGTAGTGCGATTCAGCCAGCAGAAGATAGTAGCCAGGAGCATCAGGAGGCCTTCCAGTTGGCAATGTCAATTGCCAACAATAAAGTCTCAAGAATGGCTCCAGCCCCCTTTTGATTTTTACTGCAGCTTCTCCTGCAGTAACTTTTGAAATAGCTGGATCCGGCTTTCAGCCATCTCTTCCGTATAGGGAAGCCGTTCACTATGTCCCCAGACTGGGCCAGGCCAGGCCGGATCATCTTCGTTGCGGGCGATATGGTGCAGATGGAGTTGCGGGACAATATTGCCCAAAGCACCCACATTGAGTTTTTTCGGATCAAACTGTTCATTCAGTAGCTGCTGTATCAGGCAGCTCTCCTCTAGCAGTTGTTGGCGCTGCAGCGCATCCAGCTGATAGATTTCACGGGCGGGATGATCCAGCTCAGGCACCAGAATAATCCACGGATAACGTGCATCATCCATCAATAGACAGTGTGAGAGTGGCAGCCTACCGATACGGTGGGTGTCATTGAGCAGTTGAGGATGGAGTTCCATTGTCGGTATAGTACTGGAAAAATAATGGTATGGAGAGGGTTTCAGAGTGGTTAAACCGAGTGAACTAAAGGGGGAGCGTAGCCTGTCACCCTATCTGATTGTCCTCTTTCTTAATGCCTTTGTTGATTTGGGTCATAAGATTACCATTCAAAACACCATCTTTAAGGTCCATGATGGGGCAACCCAGATTGTATTGACTGCATTGGTCAATGCATTGATTTTAATTCCTTTTATCCTGTTGGTAGTGCCTGCTGGGAGGCTGTCTGATCGACAACCAAAACGCTGGGTGATGCAGCAGTCGGCGGCTCTGGCAGTGGCTGTAGCACTGCTGATTACCCTCTGCTACTACCAGGGGTGGTTTGAGTGGGCCTTTTTTCTGACACTGATTTTAGCACTACAGAGTGCGCTTTTCTCGCCAGCCAAATATGGTTACCTGCGTGAAATGGTGGAGGATAGAGACCTTACCCGGACCAATGGTGTTGTACAGGCGGTGACCATTATTGCGATTCTGAGTGGCATGTTTCTTTTTTCACTGCTGTTCGAGTGGCTTTATGGAGCAACCTCGCCAACGGCTGCTGCAGATACCCTGCGGGTGGTGGCCCCACTGGGATGGTTGTTGGTGGCATTGTCTATTGCCGAATGGTGGATGGCAACGCGACTACCGCAAGTTCCGGTTGTCGCCGTGGAGGCTACGCCAGCACAGAACACAACCTCTACCTGGGTACTGATTCGGCAAAACAGGGTGATCTGGTATTCGGTTGTCGGTCTTTCTCTGTTCTGGGGTGTTTCACAAGTCTCTATTGCGGTATTTCCGGCGCTGGCCAAGGCCAATCTGGGGGTTACCAATACGCTGGTGATTCAGGGAATTCTTGCCAGTGCGGGTCTGGGCATACTGGTTGGAGCATTGGTTGCAGCAAAGATTTCTGATCACTGGATTGAGCAGGGTTTGATTCCGCTGGGTGGAGTTGGAATTGCCTTGGTCTTGTCGCTGATCCCCTTCAGTGAGGCGGTCTCTGAATTGGCAGTATTATTCCTGTTGATGGGACTCTTTGGTGGAATTTTGATTGTGCCACTCAATGCATTGATTCAGTTTTATGCCCCGCACCCACTGCTGGGACGTATCCTGGCAGCCAATAACTGGGTACAGAATGGGGTAATGCTTACCTTTCTGCTCATCACTATGGGGGTTGCGGTGCTGGGGCAGGAGTCTGCCAACCATGCGGCACTGTTATTCTATCTGATCACCGCTACAGCATTGATTGCATCAATCCTTGCAGTAAAAAAGATGGTGTGGGCACTGGCACGGTTATGGGTACGCCTACTCTTCCGTCGTCGATATGAGGTGACAGCCCATGGTGTATCATCGATACCGAAACAGGGTGGCGTCCTGCTGTTGGGAAACCACATCAGCTGGATTGACTGGGCAATTATACAAATGGTATTAGAGCGCCCGGTTCACTTTGTGATGGAGCAGGAGCTCTATGATCAACCCCTGTTGCGTTCCATGCTGGATGCGGTGGGAGTGATACCGATCTCCAGTCAGCGTAGTAAAGAGGCGATCCGGCGGGTTAGAACACACCTCAATCGAGGGGAGGTGGTGGCGCTATTTCCTGAGGGGGCGATCAGCCACAACGGCCAACTGAGGCCGTTGCGTAGAGGTTTTGAGGTGGCACTGGCTGAGACAGAGGCGGTTGCGGTACCCTTTTACATTCACGGGCTATGGGGGAGTCGCTTCTCCAGGTCGAGGGTGCGGATGGGGGGCGGGTGGAAAAGAAAGGTCGAGATTCTCTTCGCAGCACCACAAACGGCTCCGCTCTCTGTTGAGCAGCTACAGAGTAATTTGCAAGAGTTGGCGGTTACAGCCTGGAGGCATGAGGCTGAATCTCAGCCACAACTGGCCACCACCTGGCTGAGACGCGCTAGAAAAATGGGTTTTCGCACGGTTCTGATCGATGCGATGAGTGGTGATCGTTTGAGTGGATTTCGCCTGCTGACCGCAGTAGTACTGATCTCTGGAGTAGTTCGTCAGCGAGCGAGTGAAGCCCCCGTCGGGATATTACTACCCACCACTGCAGCAGGTGTGGTCAGTAATCTTGCAGTTTTGATGGCGGGACGGCGTGTGGTTAATCTCAACTACACCGCACCAGCGGCTGCAATCCGTCATACCATTGAGGCCGCAGGGATTGAAGTGGTCTACACCTCGGAGCGTTTTCTACAGCGCCTAGAGTCGCAGCAGCGGCCTATGGTGGAAGCGTTATCCGGTCTGGAGGTGGTGAAACTGGAACAGGTCAAGGAGTCATTTACAGCGCAGCAACGGATCTCTACGCTGTTGATGGCAGTGCTCTATCCAACAACAGTGTTGATTCGTAAATGGGTGGTACCTGTTGATCAAGAGGATACGGCTGTGGTGATCTTCTCCAGCGGTAGTGAAGGAGAGCCTAAAGGTGTGGCGCTGAGCCATCGCAACCTGACGGGTAACATTCAACAGATTGTTGCTGTGTTAGAGCCGGGAAGAGGGCGAGACGGGGATCGCATGTTGGGGAGTTTGCCACTTTTTCACTCCTTTGGGCTGACAGCTACCACACTGATGCCACTGGTTCAGGGGATACCCCTGGTGGTGACTCCAGACCCGACCGATACCCTGAAGGTGGTCAAGGCGATTGAGAAATATCAGGCTACACTCTATTTTGGAACCCCCACCTTTTTGCAGTGGATGACACGCAACCAGCGTGTAGCCGCACATCAGTTACAGACGCTACGACTGGTGATTGCCGGTGCTGAACGGTTAAAAGAGTCGGTGAGAGTTCAATTTGAGGAGAAATTTGGTCACAGGGTCTATGAGGGGTATGGAGCCACCGAGACCTCTCCGGTGAGCTGTGTCAACGTGTTTGACAGAGTGGATGAGGCGGGTCGAATATTGCAGCAGGGCAACCAGCCCGGCACTGTAGGGCACCCTCTTCCGGGGACGCGAATCAAGATAGTGGAGCCGCAGACGATGCAGCCGCTGGCGAATGGAGAGGCGGGTCTGGTGCTGGTCAGAGGGGTGCAGGTGATGCGTGGTTATCTGCAGAGCGGGGTAGAGATGGTACAGCCATTTGTTGAATTGGAGGGTGGTGGTCGCTGGTATAAGAGCGGAGATAAAGGCTCTATCGATGCCAATGGTTTTCTAACGATTGTAGATCGCTACTCACGATTTGCCAAAATTGGTGGAGAGATGGTGAGCTTGACTGCTGTCGAGATCAAGATCCGAACATTTTTGCGGGAGGAAAATGAACATTGTGAGGTTGCAGTGATTGCGGTGGAGGACGAACGTAAGGGTGAGCAGCTGCTGCTGTTCGTTCAGGGGAGTGAGACCATAGATTTACGGAAGCGGCTACGGCAGGTGTTGGATCAGCCACTTTGGGTGCCTGCACAAGTGGTTCCGGTGAAGGAGATTCCGCTACTGGGCAGTGGAAAAAGAGATTATGGGTTGATGAAGCGTAATGCTGTAGCCGCCTGGAACCGCAGATAAGAGAGAAAGAGAGCGAGTGACCCAAGCAGGGTTAAAATATCAGGGGTTCCTCAGTTGGACCGTAGTGCATGGCACTTTATAACATCTCCATAGGGTCTACATCTACGGACCACCGTACCTTACGGCTGCTTTTCAGAGTTTCCATAGATGGGACCAAGGGTGTCAGCAGTTGATGTAACGGGGTGCGCCGGGTTGATTGCAGCAGTAGTTGTGCGCGGTAGCGACCTGCCCGTTTCTCCATCGGTGAGGGGACGGGTCCCAATATCTCAACAGCATGGGTCATGTATTGTTGTGCAAGATTACGCACCTCAGTCAGAAATTGTTGCGCCATTTTGGCGCTGCTGGCCTCCGCCCGAATCAGGGTGAGATAACTGTAGGGGGGCAGTGTAGCCAGTTTACGTTCAGAGAGTGCCTGCGCTGCAAAGGCGGGATAACCTTGCTGCAGTAGTGTACGCAGTAAAGGATGATCTGGATTATGGGTCTGAATGACCATCTCACCGCGGCGAGAACCTCTTCCTGCGCGTCCTGCAACCTGGGTAATCAACTGCCCCATCTGCTCGGTGGCGCGGAAATCTGAGCCAAACAGACCGCCATCGGCATCAAGAATGGCGACCAGAGTGACATTGGGAAAGTGGTGTCCTTTGGCCAGCATCTGGGTACCCAATAGCAGTTGGTGATCTCCCGCATGGATCTGCTCCAGCTTCTCGTCCATAGCCCCCTTTTTACGGGTGGTGTCACCATCAATACGGGTGATGGAGTGGTTGGGGAACTGCTGTTGTAGCGCCTCTTCAATGCGTTCGGTACCGGCACCGATATTCTTGATCGAATCACTGCCACACTCCGGGCAGCTTCCGGGGTGTGGACGTTCACCACTGCAGTGGTGGCAGACCATGCGGTTACGGTGTTGGTGATAGGTGTAGCGGACCTCACAGCGAGGGCAGGAGGCGATCCAGCCACAGCTTTTACAGAACAGGGTGGGCGCATAACCGCGACGGTTGAGGAACAGCAAGATCTGGCTTTGCTGCTCAAGGTGGTGCTGAATCTTCTCCAGTAGTGGTGGTGACAGCAGGTGAGCCATTTTCCTGGAGCGCATATCAATCAAGGAGATGTCTGGTGGAACAGCACCACCGGCTCTCTGTTGTAATGTCAGTTTCTGGTATTTTCCAAGGGTGGTGTTGTGCAGACTCTCAAAGGAGGGGGTGGCGCTACCAAGAATAACGGGGATCTGCTCCTGTTGTGCCCTCAATACCGCCAGGTTGCGTGCTGAGTAGCGAAACCCCTCCTGCTGTTTGAATGAACCATCATGCTCCTCATCAATAATCAGAATGCCGGGGTTTTGTAGTGGTGTGAAGATGGCAGAACGGGTCCCTATGATAATTTTGGCTCGGCCATCACCTGCAGCGAGCCAGTCATTGAGCCGTTCACGCCGACTTCTTCTGGAGTGAAGCAGGGCGATAGGGATGCGAAAACGTGCTCGAAAGCGTTGAACGGTTTGGGGAGTGAGAGAGATCTCTGGAACCAGTATCAGTGCCTGTTTTCCTCCATCAACCACCTGTTGAATTGCCTGAAGATAGACCTCCGTCTTACCGCTTCCGGTGACCCCCTCCAGCAGCAGTGGTGTACGTGGGCTCTGCCCCTGCAACTGTTGCTGGATCCTGTCGGTAGCGTGCTGCTGCTCGGGGTTGAGTGGATGAGGCCGCTCTGCTGCTGTTGCTTCGACTGCAGACTCTACGAGAGTTTTCTGTTGTGCAGAGGCCCACCCTTTTTCAACCAGCTTCTGGAGTGGCGCTTTCCAGTGTGGCGTGATCTGTTGCAGTATCTCGCTATTCACCCCTTCAGTGCTATTTTGCAGCAATTCCAGCAGCTGCTGCTGTCGGGGAGCACGTTTCAATAGGGTAGCGTCATACGCAGCGCCCTCATCAGTAGCAGCGTAGAGAACTGTTTGTGTGGGGGTGGCGGCACTGCCCTGTCGCAATAAGACCGGAAGGGCCGCCTCATAGACCTCACCAATAGGGTGGTGGTAGTAGTGGGCGGAGTGGAGCAGTAGTTGATGGAGTGGTTCGGAGAGCAGTGGTTTCCGGTCCAGAATCTCAAGGATCGGTTTTAGTTTGTCCGGAGAATAGAGAGACTCATCGCTCACCGCTATCAAGATACCGATACGTTGTTGACGTCCAAAAGGGACACGAATACGTATGCCGGGTTGCAGGTAGACTGGATTACTCTCGGGTAGCGGAAGGTAGTCGAAGGTTTTTCGCAGTGGGACCGTGAGCAGAGCGATCTGAAGGATCATTGAGTTGTGCCCCTCTCTCACTCTCAATTTAGAACGAGAGTGAGAGTGAGAGAGCTGGGATGAAGTTTAAGCCGGGTTGACGGTACGGACCCCATTGGGGGTACCGAGTAGCAGAGTATCTGCGGGACGCAGTGCAAACAGACCGTTGGTGACAACTCCAACAATATTGTTGAGGATCTGCTCAGTTTTAGCGGGCTCTGTAATTTGCAGGTTCTTGATATCGAGAATGATGTTGCCATTGTCGGTGGTGAACCCCTCTCTCAAGATCGGTTGACCCCCAATCTGCTTGATAATCTCACGGGCGACGTAGCTCTGTGCCATCGGGATCACCTCAACCGGTAGCGGAAACTCTCCCATCACACCGACCAGCTTGCTCTCATCGGCAATACAGATAAATTTATCGGCCACAGCAGCCACAATCTTCTCGCGTGTCAGCGCACCACCCCCACCCTTGATCAGGTGAAGCTGGTTGTTGGACTCATCGGCACCATCCACATAGATCGACATGCTATTGACACTGTTAAGATCCATGACCTCAATGCCGTGACCACGCAGGCGCTCAGCAGTGGCTTCAGAGCTGGCAACAGCCCCCTTTATCTGACCTTTGATTGAGGCCAGAGCATCAATAAAGAAGTTGGCTGTGGAGCCAGTCCCGACACCGATAATCTCACCAGGTACTACATATTGCAGAGCAGCCTCAGCAACCGCCTTTTTCATTTCATCTTGAGTCATTGTCTGTTTTCTCCTGAACTTGTATTTGAATCTTTCCTGAATCTCTTTGATGTCTCTTTTCCACTAAGTATACTTGGTGCCATGCCAAAAAAATATATTGAAAAGATACTCAAGGCACGTGTTTACGATGTGGCGCGTGAGACACCTCTGGAAGAGGCGCGGGGCCTCAGTGAACGGTTGAAGAATCGAGTGCTGATTAAACGGGAGGATCTACAGCCGGTCTTCTCATTTAAGCTGCGGGGGGCCTACAACAAGATGGTCAACCTAAGCGAGGAAGAGCTGCAGCGAGGGGTGATTGCCGCGTCAGCAGGAAACCATGCGCAAGGGGTGGCGCTTTCAGCCAAAAAGATGGGGGTCTCCGCAACCATTGTCATGCCCAAGACAACGCCGGAGATCAAGGTGCAGTCGGTCCGCAAGTATGGTGCGAAGGCGGTTCTGGTGGGAGATACCTACGACGAGGCCTACCAACATGCGATGGGGTTGGCGGAAAAGAAGAAGTTGACGGTAGTTCACCCTTACGATGACCCTGAGGTGATTGCAGGGCAGGGGACCATCGCGATGGAGATTTTGCGTCAACACTCAGGAAAAATTGATGCAGTCTTTATTCCGGTCGGCGGTGGCGGGCTGATTGCAGGTATGGCCAGTTACCTGAAATATCTCTACCCCGAGATTCGAGTGGTGGGGGTAGAGCCGGATGATGCGCCGACACTGCATACCGCACTGGAGAAGAAGCGACGGGTAATTTTGAAAGAGGTGGGGATATTCGCTGATGGTGTTGCCGTGAAGCAGATTGGCAAAGAGACCTTTCGTCTCTGTCGTCAACTGGTAGATGAGGTGGTGTTGGTCAGTTCGGATGAGATCTGTGCAGCGATCAAGGATATCTTTGATGATACCCGCTCGATTGCAGAACCCGCAGGGGCGCTCTCCATCGCCGGGTTGAAGAAGTATGTTGAGCAGAATCAGAGAGAGGGAGAGACACTGGTTGCAGTGGATAGTGGTGCCAACATCAATTTTGACCGTCTGCGCCATGTGGCGGAGCGCGCTGAGTTGGGTGAACGCAAGGAGGCGGTGCTGGCAGTGACCATTCCTGAACGGCCCGGCAGCTTTAAAAAGTTCTGCCGGCTGCTGGGCAAGCGACAGATTACTGAATTCAACTACCGTTTTGCTGATCGGGAGAGAGCCCATATCTTCGTCGGGCTGCAGGTCTGTGGTGGTGAAGAGCGTGCGCAGTTGGTTGGACGCCTGACGGATAAAGGCTACCCGGTTGAGGATCTTTCCGATAATGAGACCGCCAAGGTGCATGTACGTTACATGGTGGGGGGCCATCAACAGGGGGTGGAAAACGAGTTGCTCTACCGTTTCCGTTTTCCGGAACGGCCTGGGGCGCTACTGAAATTCCTCACCCATCTGGGACGTAACTGGAATATCAGCCTATTCCACTATCGCAACCATGGTGCTGACTATGGGCGGGTCTTGTGTGGAATACAGGTGCCGGAAACAGAGCGCAAAGCACTACAACAGTTCCTCGATAAATTGGGCTACCACTACCAGGAAGAGACGGATAACCCGGTCTATAAGCTGTTTTTGAGTTAACAATCCCTGTTGCAGTCACCACTCTTTAATAGGGTGCCTTCAGAGCTTCTCTGTCGGCAGGCTGCGGCATTTTAGACGGATCGTGATGTATAATACAAGCCTATGAGAGCTTACTCGATACTTATCTTATTGTGTATGTCACTCTTCATTTCTGGCTATGTTTCTGCTTCAGAAAATGAAACCAGAGATATACTGTTTGTGAACTCCTACCATTATGGAATGGACTGGACAGATGGTGAAATGGAGGGTGCTTATGAAGTGCTTAAGCAGAGTAGTACCCCCATCCAAATTCATGTCGAGTACATGGATACAAAGCGTACATCTGATGAGAGACACTTTGAAAATCTATCGAACTTATTCAAGCATAAATACCAAGATACCAAGTTCAGCGCTATCATTACAACGGATAATGGTAACTTCTCAATAAGTCCGTGCAGACAATTAAAGTCCAAAAAAGAACAAAAAGTACTTGACAGGCTTTTTCAGTAAATTCTATCAACATCAGACTCCTTGAGGTGCTCTATCCAAAATACACGTCA
>Ga0257127_1000072_pt1 | contig 98774 bp, 104 predicted proteins | sample SI060_135mmetaG_FD_190152 | JGI IMG/M metagenome (GOLD analysis project Ga0257127, IMG submission 190152) | Marine microbial communities from Saanich Inlet, British Columbia, Canada - SI060_135m | ecosystem: Environmental > Aquatic > Marine > Inlet | place: Canada: British Columbia | collected... | reverse complement strand
TGGAATAAAATGACTGTTCCAGAAAGACACAAATATGAAAAGGAACAAATGCAACAGAAGACTAGAAATAAAAAATATAAGTTACCCTCATTTTTGAAAAAAAACGAAACCTCAATACAAATGAATAGAAGACATAAAAACGAACTGATAAAATATGAAAAAGAAGAAGCAGCCAGGAAGAAGGAAGAGGTAAAAAAAAGTTGGGAAGATAAACACCCAGGCCAAAATTATGAGAAGGCCATGAAAGAAGCAGCAATACTAAAACAAGAAAAAGCAGATAAAGAAAAAGAAGAAAAAAAAAAAGCAGCCGAAGAATTAGTTAAACAAACATGCAAGGAGGTTGGACACACTGATTCTCCTAGAGATTTAATAGAAACGTTGACAGGCAATGGTATACATCACCCTTTTAATCAGTTGAAAAAGATTCAGCAGAGTGAAATAATAGAAAAATTACAAAAATTTTATTGTTTTGAAAGTAAAAATACAATGAATGATTGGATGGACTCTATGGAAGAAGAATTTGGTAGTAGTGTTAAAGTAAACGATTACTACAAACAGAACCAGAGAAAGTTTCGTCTGAAAAAAATAACAGAGATACAACAAAAAAAAGACTTTATATATAAACAATTTATGTCATTCTTTAATGATGATAGATTATCATATACAGAAGAAAAAAAACAAAAAAAAGATGAAGCAGAAAAAAAAGCAAAAGCAGAAGCCGAACAAAAAGAAGCGGCAGATAAAGTAAAAGCAGGAGAAAAAGCAAAAGCAGAGAAAGAAGCACAAGAAAAATGCTCAACAGATAAAGGAACATTTATGAACAGAAGAGATCTAATACAAACACTTAAAACTGAAATGAATTTAAGAAATGATGAAGTAAAAGTTTTATCACAGAAGATAACCCAATTGATGAAAAAAATTAATGGTGTGTGTTTTAATAATGATGTTGATAAAAAAAATTGGATCGACCAATTTGTAGAAATATATAAGAGAAGTACAGGAGGAAAAAACCAACAGTTAAAAGACAAAGCGACAGAAGAACTTACAAAATTTATAGACAGTAAAGAATATATAAAAACTCAAGAAGGAGGAAAAAGAAAGAAGAAAACACGTAGAAAAAATAAAAAAGTAAAAAGAAAACAAACAAGGCGTAAAAATAATGTATAAATCATAATATAAAAAAATTTTATAGTATGATTATTCAAATAATATTATAATATTTAAGGACCCGACTTCTTCTTACGACGAACAACCTTCTTTTTCTTAGCTACTGGCTCTGGCTCTGGTTCTGGTTCTGCCTCTTCCTCTTCTTCATCGTCTTCATCTTCCTCAAATGTTGGCTTACTTACATCCTCATCATCGTCTGATTCATTTGCTTCTTTATCTTTCTGTGACAATGTTTCCAATGTATCTTCATCATCACTATCGTCTGCAACGTGACAAGTTCCACTTCCCAACAATCGTTGGGGAGGCCTTACCTTCGCTTGAACCAATGACCATGAAATACCCCATCTTCCACCTACAAAACTAATTTGTGTACATTTCATCAAACCTACGATATGAGAACCCTTTTGAATCAAATTAACAGGACTTCCCTTGTTAGCATCGCCACCCTTCATCAAATAGGTTGGTTTACCTTCAGTATCATATAGTTCAACCATAAACTTATTTTCCCAAAATGGAATTTTAAGCTTCATAGTAAATGATTCCGAACCATCATCACGAGTATAACACTTGACAAAAGGCCACGTCATAGCTTCAGCGACTTCCTTAGACATTTTATTTTTCCCAAACCATTCCTTAGCATTCAATGAGGCATCTTCCAAAAGTTTTTCTTGAAGTGCTTTCATATTTGCCAAAAACTTAGCCTGTGAAGCACTTTTTTGAGGTTCAAATTGTAGGGACAAATCATATTTAACTTGACCGGTTTGTTCATTGGGCCACTCATTGACGCCCCACGTCAACATAAGAGGAAATTGGAGAACCAAACCATTGCTACCATTAAGACCTAGCTTAATACTTTTACCACCATATTTGTTTACAGAAGGTTTACTATATGTGACTTGATCACATTCAAATTCTTTAGCTTTAACGCACTGAGTAGTATTTTTCGACATTATAATTATACTCTATTTAATTTGATTCTTTTTAAATCAATTTTTTTCTAATTTTGCAAAATGACAAAAATCAAATACTTAATTTTTTAATAAGAATCCCATGTGTTTATCTTTCTTGTCGATAGTGATATCAGCATGCATAGTAGGAATATTTAGGTTATCATTCTTTGGAATTTCTTTTATATTCATTTGTTTTTTAGTATTAGCATTGGGTGCCATAGGGGGTAAATGTTTATTATGTGAAATATTTTTTTCTGGTATTTTCCAACTATTTCTGTTTTTACTATTTAATCTAGATGCTACTTTTTTGAATTGATGTTTTGCGTCGTTTAAATTAGGGGGATCTCGTTCTTGTTTATTTATTTGAGGCGGTGGTATATTTGGAGGACTTGGTAATTTTGGTTTCAATATATTTATTGCTTCTTTGTTGATATGATTTTTTTTATTCTTTCTATCGAATGATTGTTTTCTCAAAATATCCAGGTCTTTACCTTTAAAAGGTTCAAGTGTTGCCATTTTTTGTGGTTTAATGCCATTTTCGATATCAGGTTTTTCCTCTATTTTTAGCGTAACATTTCCAGGAGATATCGGTTCTTTTTTATTTAATTTACATTTGTATTTTATTAATAAACATCCGACGATTACCATCAATGTTCCACATGTTAATCCTAATATAATTATTATCATATTATCCCGTTTTATTATTTCTTCTTGTTTCAATTCACTTTTTAAATCTTTAGCAATATTTATAGAGTTATTTTTTATATCATATGATTTTGTTATGGGTTGTGTAGGTGATATTGTAGGTGATATAGTAGTTGATTGTTGGGTCGTCGATTTTACAGTCGTCGTTGGTGTTTGGGTCGTCGTTGGTGTTTGAGTCGTCGTTGGTGTTTGGGTCGTCGTTGGTGTTTGAGTCGTCGTTGGTGCCCGTGTAGTGGATTTTACAGTTGTTGCGGGTGGTTGTGTTGTTGTAGTTGCTATATTGGAAGGTGGTTCCCATCCCTGTGATTGTAATAATTCATACAACCATGCAGGTATATCATCGCCAGTTGGCGTTGAACTTGTTGTTGTAGTTGGTTTTTCTGTTGTAGTAGTATGTTGTGGCGTTGTTGTAATTGTTATGTTTTGTTTACATAAATACATGGATGTTTCTTGATTATTATATGTTTCGGTCCATAATTTATTGCAATTATCAGGCATTGAAAAAACACTTATAATAGATAAAAATAAGAATAGAATCCTTTTCATATTAAAATTAATAATCCAATACTTTTTAAGTTTATTTTGTAAATACTTATACCATTAATGAAGGTATTTAAACAATATAAATAATAAATAAATATATATATATTAATGAATAATATTAAAATAAAAAAAAATTTCAGTCCAAAAACCTATTTACATAAATATGTTTATGATGATATAAGACCAATAATAAAAAAAAAGAGAAAGAAAGTAAAATCTTGTGATTTTAAAATAGTTGAACCAGAAAATTATAAAAATATTGTATGTATAAATTACAATGTTAATCAGTTAAAGCAAATGTGTAAAAGATATAAATTAAAAGTAAGTGGGAATAAATCAGAGTTGATGTATAGAATATATAATTTTTTAAAATATTCATATTATTGTATTAAGATTCAAAAGAATTATAGAGGTTATTTATATCGTCAATATGAAAAATTCAAAGGTCCAGGTTATAAAAATACAAAGTTGTGTTGTAATAAAACCGATTTTTTATTATTTGAAGAAATAAAGAATTTGCCAAAAAAACAGTTATTTACATACAAGGATAAAGATGGTTTTATATATGGATTTGATATATGTTCTTTATGGAATCTAATTTATTTAAATAAAGAAACTAAAAATCCGTACAATCGAAATCAATTTCCAGAAGACATGTTATATAAAATAAAACGAATTGTTCATATAGGAAATATTTATAATTATGATATCAATATAGAAGTAGACAAAAGTGATCTGGATATTTTATCCAATAAAAAAAAGATAGAACTAAAAACATTGGAGATTTTTCAAAAAATAGATAAATTTGGACATATTACCAATATATCATGGTTTCTTAATTTAAGTAAAATAAAACTATTTTCATTTTTAAGAGAATTAATTGATATATGGAATTATAGAGCACAAATAACTATGGAAACAAAAAAAAATATATTTCCACCATCTGGATCTCCTTTTAATAATATTAATTTTATGATTTTGCGTCATAAAAAAATAGAATATATACAAGAAAAAATGTTGAGATTAATAAATAGATTGATAACTTATGGGAAAAATGAAGAATATTGTAAATTAGGTGCATTGTATATACTAGGAGCTCTTACCATGGTTAATAATAATGCGGCGAATGCTCTTCCATGGTTGTATGATTCTTTTATGATAGTTTCATAAATATTTATTACATAAATATTATATTTGTTATTTGTTTTGCAGACAATAAATAATATAATATTTACCAAAACGAACTTAAAGCGAACGCGCTTATATAGATTATAAGATGCCAAAAAAAAGCGCACCGAAAGCCACCCCCACTAAAACTGCCTCAAAGGCAAAGAAAACCCTAGCAAAAGCTGCCCCTGCAGCCGCTGTTAAAGCCGTAGAAGCACCCAAAGCGGAACCGGTTGTTCAAACTCTGGATGATCAATTCTCAGGACTTCTTGCTCAACTTGTTGCACTTAGAAGTCAACTTACAAAAGTAACATCTGAAGTTCGTGTTCTTCAAAAGAGAACCGATCGTGAAATGAAAGCTGCAATGAAAAATGGTCGTAAACGCCGTAAGAATGCTGGAACTCGTGCTCCTTCTGGATTTGTAAAGCCAACACAAATCAGTCATGAATTGGCAAACTTTCTAGGAAAGGATCAGGGAACTGAAATGGCTAGAACTGAAGTAACGCGTGAAATTAATGCTTATATTCGTAAGCATAATCTTCAAGACCCAAAGAATGGAAGACATATTCTTCCAGACAGTAAGTTGCGTAAATTGTTGAAGTTGAAGAAAGACGAAGAATTGACTTACTTTAATCTTCAGCGATACATGAGTCCACATTTCGCAAAAGGAGGTAAAAGTCCAACTGCTAATTCTATGTAAATAGTATTATTGAATAAATAATTAAATAAAAAATTTTTTAATTATTTATAGAAATTCAAATACTTATGTAAATACAAAATTATGTCGTGATAATAGTTCTTGCAAGTTAATGCTATTTATTTTATTCGATATTATATTATACTTCATTGTATTATCCAATTGAAATAACGTTTCAACGTGTTGTAGTTTTTCCAATTCATTTTGATCAATATATTTATCTAATAACCAATCGTAAAACATTTCATTTGATTTTAGATTTATATATCGGTTTAAGATTTTATAAGCATAATATATATTGTATTTACTATTGTTATAATCTGTTCCCGAAAATATACACAGTTGTTGAAATAATTTATTAGGTAGTTTTAATGTATTTAATATATTATCATAATCGTATAAGACTGCGTTATGTTTAATTATGCTGAAATATCGCAAAACTCTGGTACATCCGTATACAAACATATCAGTATCTTCGCTTAAACAAGCGTATGCTAAATTATTTTTAACCATATAACAACATAATATATCAGCTTCACCATCGGCAATTACGTAATTCATACCATAATATACTAATAAATTTTTAACCTCTTCGATGTCATCATTATTGATTCTAACACAATTCTTCTTTAGTTTTAATAATTTTTTTTCCAGTTCATTTTTTTTAGTAGAATCTATTTCATTTTCAATAGTATTTTCTAATTTTTTACACTCTTTTTCTACTTGTTTTTTTTGTTGCGAACGCTTAATTAATGTTTCCGATTTTTCTTCTGGTCTATCTCCATCAAATATGAATAGACAATCAATTTTGTAAAATTTGAAAATACTACACAATTGATATATATTTTCGATCAGAGCATTCTCACCTTTAAATCTATATAAATATATAGATATATCAATGACAATTGTCTTATTTTTTAATTCAGATAAATGAATTAATTTGATATCTTGCTTACATTGTTTTCTTAAGAATTTATTTAATAGTTTGATTCCCATTTTTGATATATAATAATTATATGATTATATATCAATTTATTATAATTCCAATTCACAAACGGTCATTCTTAAGTTATTTGAAAGAAAATCATTATTTATTATCTCATTATGTTTAATTTGTAAATTATTGATATTCTTTATAAAATCATTTTCTTTGTAATGATGTTTAATAAATTTAAAAAACTTATTTAAATGTCTTGTATTTTTTGAGAATATTAAAATGTTAATTTGGTTTTTATCACACCATTTCATAAATTTTTCTGCATTAAATAACAATATGCTTTTTATAAAATAATATGCAAACACATTTGTATTTTCTTTGTATTGTTTCCTGGCTAAATTACTTATTTCGTCTTTTTTATATAAATTTTCATATTTCAAATTATAAAAATCTAATATTTTTGAACATTGAAATAAGCTGTGTAGTTTTTCATTGTATAAAAAAAAATCGAAAAACATTTTGAATTCTTTATAATCGTTTTTCTGTTCAATCGTAAAATAACTACAAAATAATATATTGAATATTTCTGCCCAAAATTCAGAATAAGCTTCGTATAAATTGAATTTGCTATCGATTGGGAATAATGTATTAATTTTTTTATTGAAATCTTTAACGTTCATCATAGAAAAATCCAAGCATAATGAATGGAATGTTTCATGAATAAATACTTTGAACCATTCTTCTTTTCTATAAATAAATATTTCGGTATCTTTTTTACACGCATAGGTAGAACCAGTATTACAATTCATATCATCTAATATTTTTAAATTATTAGTGGGTAATTCTTTTAAATAATCAGTAAGAGCAATATTTATTGTTAGTTTAGATAAGGTATTGTTTTTCGTGTAAGAAAATACAAATTTTAACCATATTAACATGATTGATATCATATTTTCATATTTGTATATATAATTTAAATCTTTTTCTCCCAATAAACAGTTAATAATTATTTTTTTATTTAATAATATTATTTCGTAAGATAACAATTTATTATGTTGATTTATTATTTGTTCTTTTATTCGTTTTGGAGAAAAATGAATTAATGTAGATATTTTCCCGATATTTCCAATAGTTTTAATTTGTTTTTTAATAGTAGGTATTATTAATTTAACATGTTTTTCTGATATTATTATTTCTTTATGAAATGATTTTATAATTGAATTTATATTTGGTAATTTTGATTTTTTATTTTTATTCGTTTTTAATAAAAACTTTATTGTACTTTCAGTTTTTTTTGATAATTTCATTATATATATAAACTAGTTATTTTTATTATAATTTTTTATAATAGAAATTAGGTTGAATTAAATTGTTTTCTTAATTTTATAGTGTCGTGGAATACTACCGGCTTACATCCTCTAATAAAGTGTTGTAATGTTGCATCTTTTGTTAACAAAAGCATATTTTTTAAATCTCCATTTTGACTGTATTTCGCGTATTGTCCCTTTTCCATAATTTTGAATTTATTTACTAGAAAATCATCATCCATTCTAATTTCTTTTGGTCTATATCTTATTTTTTTATATATACCACTTTTTCCTCCCAATCTTTGTGCAATGGCAGGATCTTTTGATAATTCTTTTGGTAATTGTTTTATCCATTGTGGTTCTTCTTCATGATCTTCGTGTGATAACGAAAATTTACTATAAAAAACCGGATGTGAATTTTTGAATTTACTCCCCTGATAATAATGTTCTACGCTGTTCCATTTTTTACCATCTGCATCAAATTCGGATACCCAAAAATTCGACAATTGTTTCCTCCAATTTTTAATTTCATTCAAATCAGCAAATGATTTTTCTTGACCAATTGGTATTTTTTCACCAGCGCCTTTACCTGGCATAGCATCTCTAGATTTACTATAAAATTGAAAAACAATATCTTTATTGTATGATTTTTCTTTTGGTTCATTTTGAACTTCACAACTAGAAGAACCATCTTTTTCTACTATATTTTCTTCCATTTTATCACCCAACATATGTTTAAACGCTGGAATGAAATTATATATTGTATTACCTCTGGATTCCATACATTTTGTTTTAACTAAATTTTTAATTGAATATGGTATATCTTTATATGTAAATATACGTTTGTTTTTGTATGTAATTAATTTATAATGATTACCAGTATAATCAGCTAAAATATAATACTTTGGATTAAACTCTGCCTTATTTTCTTCTATAGCATTCGATGCGATTTGACATTGTAATACATTATCATGATCCGATACAGTATAATTATCAGAATTAAATATAATTAATTTCAAATTGATTATTTTTTCTAATAAGTCAATTGCCCAGGCATCTGCCCAAAATGTACAAGATTGTAAAATATTTTTAAATTCAACAACATTATTTATATTTTTCATAAATTGATATTCACCCAACAATTCTTTTGTAATATTTAAACTATTTTTTTCCTGTACAAATTTCTTTTTTAATTTTTTACCTTTTAATGCTAATTGTCTTTTTGTATCTCTATCTTTTTCCACATTAATTTCCTGTCCCAATAATTTATATTCTTTTTTAATATTATTTATTAAAATTGTTTGTTTTTTAATTTCATTCATAAATTCAGTGTAAAATTGTTTATATTCTTGGAATTTTTCTTCGGTCGCATTATCAGCTAACATTTTTCTTAACATTTCTACAGTAGCCTCTTTATTAATTCCTTTTAAACCCTCTCTAATAACCGCAAATAAACAATCTCCATTTGATTCTACATTTTGTATATCATAATTGTTATTGTGTAAGAATTTTTCAATCCATGTATTATGCACTTCATTAATATATAATTCTCTTTCTTTGAGATCTTGTTTTGACGTTTGTCCTTCTTCAACTTCTTCATTTGCATTTTCCAATTGTTCAAACACATTTTTATCATTGTCCGATATTTCATTCGTTTCATCCGGTTCTTCATTATCTTCTTCTTCTACTTCGCCTACATCATCGTCCGTTAAATCAATCTCGTCATCATCGTAAATGCTCTTTTCTTCATTTTCATAATTTATTTCATTTTCATCGTCTTCTAATTCTTCAGGAAATCTAGCTTTCAAATATTTTTTGGTAACAAATTGATACAATAACGGTTCGTTTATTTTATCCAAATCAATATCTCCATCATTATCTTCAATATTATCAGATGGTTTGAATTCAAATATTCCTATTTGTTCATCAACTGAATCATTTATACAGGAATATATTCTTATAAATAATATTTTTTTATCAGCATAATCATAATTTATATTACCCAGGCAAATTGTACAATCAAATCCTAAAATTGGATAACTATATAAAAAAGCCTCCATTTCGTCATCTTTTTTATGTATCTCATTTTTTTCTTTGTAAGACACATCTGTATTTATTTTAGATTGAACCATATATCTTAATCAAATATTATATATTTTCTTAAATAGTTATCGTCCATTAATTCATTTAAATAAAACCACATAGTTTGCCGTCGTTCTACTATTATACAATTTTCTGGATTATTTTCAAATGATAATATATCTTCTATCAATATATGTTTTGTTTTTTTTCTTATATCAATATCATAATATTCGGCGATTTTGATTAAATCTTTTTTCAAATAATTTGTTTTATAATCTAAAATTTGAGCATAAGCAGAATCATAATCAGAAAAATCACAGTCTTCCAACTTAATTTTTTCAATTTCATTATTTATTTCTTCAATATCCTTATCATAATTTCGTCGTTTCATATGTTTTTTTACTTCGGTAATGTGCATGTTAAGTGTGTTCATTAATTAAATATATAACCATATTCTTATATATATTTAATTACTCAATTTCTTCATAAATATCCATATATTTGAATAAAGATTTAGATGAAATACCGGCATATTCTTTTATGTTCAATAACGAAAAATATTCCATTTTTCCAATAATATTATCCCATTCATCGTGTGTTTCTATATGATTTTTTCCATCAATTATTAAAATATACAAATTTTCCGATATTTCTTCGATGATATATCTACTATCAGATATTTCTAAATTACGGTCAGTTACTTCTATTAATAACATAATTATACTAATGATTTCTTCCTTTTCAATAATATTATTATTCATTAAATTTATGAAAAATTTACTCAGAGCTTTTCTTTTTTCATTTGTTTTATTAATTTGACAAAATTTATCGTAATCTTGTTCTGGAGAGACATATTCTATTTTTTCAAACAATTCCATGAAATTATGGAAATTGTCATAACATATTTCTTTCATAATTTCATAATCTTCTATAAGACATTTATAGAGTTTCGCATACAATTTAGACCAAAAACTATTTATACTGCTCATTTCAAATATAATATTTCCAATTTTATTCAACGATTCTTTATTATCAATATAATTATTAATAACGTCTTTAATTTGAATATATAGTTCTTGGTAATTATCGTCCGTCATTTTATTCAAATATGATCTTATTTTATCAATATCGGCATCAATTCCTTCAATATTTTTCTCCAAAATAGTTGGTTTGTAATTCCGTATAGCGTCCCAATCTTCCTTTGATAAATGTTTCTTCTTTTTATAAGATTTTTGGAAATTGGGAGTTTTATTATAATTTGGTGCACCTACTTTATTTGCTAATTCATTAATAATATTTATTACATCATTTGTAACATATTGTTCGTGATCGATGTTTGCAAATTTTTCAAAAAAATCATAAGTATATTGCTTTTTTATCATAGACATACTTTATCATTTTAATTATTTTTTATATTGTTTTCAATTTAATATAAAAATACACTTAAACAGATTTTAATTTAATTAAATATCAATGTCTTCTACTGCATTAAATTCTGAAATTAATGAATGGGACGATCCAGAAATAGATCTGGACGCGCATTTATTACGTGGCATATATGCCATAGGGTTTGAAAAACCCAGTCCTGTACAAAAAAAAGTTATTAAACCAATGACGAAAATTAGAGAAAATGGTAAACGTCGCGATATTATTGCACAAGCACAATCTGGAACCGGAAAAACGGGTGCTTTTAGTATAAGTGCTTTACAAATTGTCGATCAATCGGTTAAAAAAACACAAGTATTAATTTTGGCACCTACACATGAATTAGCCAGACAAATTCAGGGTGTTATAGATAGTTTGAGTATATATTTAAAAATTCAAACCCAGTTATTGATTGGTGGAACAAATATAGAGGAAAGTAAAAAAAATTTAGAACAAAACACACCACATATTGCTATAGGAACACCCGGACGTGTTCACGATATGATTAAACGTAAATATTTAAATACTGAATTTATAAGTTTGCTTATTGTTGACGAAGCAGATGAAATGCTAGATACAGGATTTAAAGACCAAATGTATAAGATTTTTTCGTTTGTTAATCAAAATGTTCAAATCGGTTTGTTTAGTGCAACATTACCGAATGAATTGACACCATTAATTCAAAAATTTATGAGAACTCCAACTGAGATTTTAGTTAAATCAGAGATGTTGACTTTACGAGGTATAGCTCAATATTATATTAAATTAAATGGAGATGAACATAAATACGCAACATTAAAAGATCTATTTGAAGCTATGGCGGTTTCACAAGCAATTATTTATTGTAATAGTATCCGACGAGTTGATGATTTATATTCTGCAATGGTTGAAGATAAATTTCCTGTAAAAAAAATACACGGGAAAATGAGTCAAGTTGAACGAAAAGACAATTTTAAAGATTTTAAAAAGGGTGGGTGTCGTGTTCTAATAACATCTGATTTATTTGCAAGAGGAATTGATGTTCAACAAGTAAGTATTGTAATTAATTTTGATGTTCCAAAATCAGAACATACTTATTTACATCGAATTGGGCGGTCAGGTAGATGGGGTAGAAAAGGAGTAGCTATTAATTTTTTAACAAAACATGACCAAAACAAAATTGAAAGAATTGAAAAACATTATAAAACGGTAATTAAAGAAATGCCAAGTAATTATACAAGTCATTTAGGATATTAATTCGTCGTATAACCAATCTTATTTTCTTTTTTTCTCTTAATGGAGATTGAAAAAGAAAAACCCACACAACAGGTATATAAATTATTTAAATTGCCAATTGAATACAATGAAAAAGCAAGAAAAATTTTCCCCAATTTAAAAGATGATTTGGAATTAACAAAAAACATAGATCCATCAAAAAAATCAATATATCAACATATTTTAAATCCACAAACAAACATAGGAGAACAATGTATTGATAAATGGTGCGAAACCTATACAACAGATACACATTTTTTAAACGATACACAAAAATTATACAAAAACATACATGATATATCAATAAATAAAGAAAATGTTGATAAAATGACAATGGTTTGGGGAAAAATAAAAGAAGATAATAATTTTATTGAAAAATACAATTATATGGGTTGGGATAAATTATCCTGGCTAAATCAATCCAAGTTTTATTTATCTATAACATCTCTTTATCATATAACATCTCCGGTATGGAATTTATTTAGTCCGTTGTTTGCTATTGTATTTCCATTTATTCTTTTAAAATTAATGAGAGTCCCTCTCAATATGGAGATGTACAAAAAAGTATTAACAAAGCAATTTCAAAATCATATTATTGGACAAGCATTATTTAATTTCACAAGTGTTCCGATGTATAAAAAGGTTTATTTATTGTTTATGGTATGGATTTATTTTTACAATATTTATCAAAATGTTATCAATTGTTATAGATTTTATAAGAATATATATTTAATTACGGAAAACATTCATACCATAAAAGAATATGGAGACATAACATTGAAAAATATTGATTTGGTTTTATTTAAAATAAAAAATTTACCATCTTACAAGAAATTTTCATTGGAATTGGACATGTACAGAGATAAACTTTATAAATTTAATAAAGGTTTGGATTTGTTAGAATTAACAGGTTCCTTTAGAAAAAGATTATTTGATATGGGTAGCATAATGAAAGAATATTACACCATCTATAATAATGGTGAATTAAATAACATATTGAATTATAGTTTAGGATTTAATGGATATATTGATAATTTATGTGGTTTAAGAGAAAATATTAACAGTAAAAAAATAAATCAGTGTAATTATGGTTATGAGGTTGAATTCAATGGACTATATCATCCAGCGATTGAAGGGAAAATAATCAAAAATGATATAAAATTATCAAAAAATAAAATCATAACAGGTCCAAACGCTGCCGGAAAAACAACATTATTGAAATCCACTATCATAAATATTTTGTTTTCACAGCAAATGGGATTTGGTTATTATACATCTGCAACAATTTCTCCTTATGATTATATTCATTGTTATATAAATATACCAGATACATCCGCCAGAGATAGTTTATTTCAAGCAGAAGCAAGAAGATGTAAAAATATTTTAACAAATATAGATGAAAATGCCCAGGCGAGACATTTTTGCATATTCGATGAATTATTTTCAGGAACAAATCCATATGAAGCCATAAGCAGTGGTTACGGTTATCTGGATTATATATCAAAAAAGAAAAATATTAATTTTATGCTGACAACGCATTTTGTGAAATTATGTAAATTGTTAGATAAAAATAAAAACATTTCAAATGAAAATATGGAAACAAGTATTAAAAAAAATAAACCAACATATTCATATAAAGTAATACCCGGAATATCCAAAATTAAAGGTGCTATTTGTGTATTACAAGATTTGAATTATCCAAAAAGTATCTTAAAAAAAAGTGAAAAAATATTAAAGAAATTATAGTTCGTTTGTTTAGAAGTATTATTATAATTTAATTAATTAATATGATATCCAGAGAATTGGCTATTAATTTAGGAATTACGTTAGTATTTTCCATTGGATTATTTTTTTATTTTAATTCAAAAGTAAACAAGGTTGAGAATAAAGTAAATGCAGTTTTTGAAATTATACAAGAACAACAAAAAGCAATTAACAATCATAATATGGAATATAGTGCACACGAAACAAAAGAAAATATGGGAGAATTTATGAAAATGGAAGAAGTTTTAGAAACAGCAAATGATTTAGTTGAAATTTCAGAAGATGATAGTGGCGATAGCGATGATGACGATAGTGGCGATAGCGATGATGACGATAGTGGCGATAGTGATGGTGATGATAGTGATGAAGATGATGAAGATAAAAAAACATTAACCCTAATTGATAATACAAATGATGTAGTTGAAGAGGTAAATATTGAACCGATTAATTTAGAAACAAATAGTTTAAGAAACGCTAGTGATGAAACTGTTACTATAGAACCACCACAAAATCTGAACATTTCTGAATTGTTAATTCAAAAATCAAATGAGCAACAACAAGATAATGATAGTTTAGAAAATGATAGTTTAGAAAATGATAGTTTAGATGATATTAGCAGTGATATTGAAGATAATGAAGAAAAAGAAAAAAAATCATTGGATAAGTTGACAGTTCAAGAATTGAAAGACCTGGCAAAAGAAAGAAATTTAAAAAGATATAAAAGTTTAACAAAACCAAAATTAATTGAATTAATAGAAAAAGCAGAATAAATTTTTATATGATAATTATATAAATGAGTTGGGGTACGTGTTATTCAGGTTCTAATAATATCCATTTTGATTATCCAGCATTAATGAGTGATGGTAGACTATTTACATCCAGAGATCCTGCTTGTGTAAGAAATACAATGATTAAACAATCGGCAGGCATTAATGATAATTATCAATATAGACAGTATTTAACGCAAAATGCTGAAAATATCATGAAAACAAACGCTGTTAATAGCAGCGATCAATGTTGTTTTGCTAAAAATTTACATTATAATAAAAAACCGACAAATAATAAATATATTTATCAATCTTGTTCGGATTCAACTTCTCCTTATGGTTATGAAAGCTCTGATCTTAAAAATGTATATTTAACAAGAAAAGATCTACAAAGTCAATTGGTATCACCTATTCTTACGCAAGAAGAATTATTAAAATTACGTGCTTAATTTATATATTTTACAAAAATATATAAGATTATTAATATAAAATAAGTATATGAACTTATTATCAATCGACGTTGGTATGAAGCATTTAGCATATTGTCATTTTGTTATTCATAATAAAGAGTATTTTATTTCACAGTGGGGAGTTATTAATTTATGTAAAGATGATAACATACATTGTTGTGGTAAAATGAAAAATAATAAACCGTGTAAAAATTCAAGTAAATATTATCGGGATGATAACTATTATTGTAAAATACATGCCAAAAAAACAAATTATAAAATACCCACCAAAAATTTACAAAGAAAAGCTATAAAAAAATTAAAAGTATTTGATGTTAAACTTTTATGTGATGAAATGAATATAAAATACAAAAAAAAAGAAAAGAAGGATAATTGTATCGAATTGATTAATAAATATTTAGATGAAAATTATTTACATTTTGTAAAAACTATAAATACAAGATCAATGAATTTAGTTTCGTATGGTAGATGTATGAAAGAAATGTTTGATGAACAATTTAAAACTATTCATTTTGATTATGTTTTAGTTGAAAATCAAATTGGACCATTAGCGTTGAGAATGAAAACATTACAAGGAATGATAATGCAATATTTTATTCATAGTAATGTTAATAAAATCGAAGAAATATCACCATCAAATAAATTAAAAGATCATTTAGAAACAAAAAAAACCACATATAAGGAAAGAAAAAAAAAGGGTATTGAAATTACAAGAGAAAAGTTGATAGATAATGTAAGAATTAATAAATGGTTGGATTATTTTAACAAACATAAAAAAAAAGATGATTTAGCAGATTCATATTTACAAGGATTATGGTATTTTAATAATATTTTAGCAAAATAATATATTTAATGCGTCTTACTTAAAATTAAAAGTTCTTAATAAAACATAAGTAATGGAAACTATTAAAATTAATATTGATGATGTCTCTAGCTCACCTCGATTAAAAGTAATTGATTCGCCAAAAACTCCTGGAGGAAGTAGTAAACATGTAAATTTTGGTTCAGGAATTGATTTATTTATGAATAATAAAAAAGTTTCAAAACCTGGGTCACCTACTTCTGATATTAAATTAAATGAAATTAACAACTTAGATTTAAATAATCTATCAAATTCAAATAATGATACTAATAATATTAAACTTAATCTAAATGAAGCAAAACCAGTTTCATTTAATAAAATGTTATATGAAAATAAAGTTAAAAAAGAAGAAACTAACAATGTTAATAAACCTATGTTAGGTAAGGAAATGAGTAAAGATAATAATACAGATACAGATGGCTTCAAAAAATTTACAGAAATACCTGTAAATCCAAATATGAATATTCAACCAAAAACTATGAAAAAAGAAGATGAATTAAGAGAAAAATTAAAGACTCTTAGAAAATTAGAAGCATTGGAAAAAAAAGGGTTTCGATTAACAAAAAAATATGGTATGGAATCTTCTCTGGATGAAATGACAGGTGAATATGAAATGATTAAAAATGAGGTTGAAAAAAAGAACAGTAGTAAATTTCAGGGCAAAATGTTAATGGCTGCCGTTTCTGGTTTAGAATTTTTGAATTCTAAATTTGATCCATTTGACTTGAAATTAGATGGTTGGGCAGAAGCAGTAAATGAAAACTTAGAAGAATATGATGATGTATTTGGGGAATTACATGAAAAATATTCATCAAAAGCTAAAATGGCACCAGAAATTAAATTATTATTTATGCTAGGAGGTAGTGCGGTTATGTTACATATGACAAATACAATGTTTAAATCCGCAATGCCGGGTATGGATGACATTATGAAACAAAATCCTGATTTGATGCAACAATTTACCAATGCAGCAGTCAGTAGTATGAGCAAGAATAATCCCGGATTTGGTAATTTTGTAAATGGTGCAATGAATAATAGCTATAATGAACCACGGGTTCAACCACCTAGAGGAGCCCCTCCTGGACCAACACCACAAATGAGAAGACGACCTCCAACGCCGCCAATAGGTCCTCCATCAAGTCGTCCAGATGTAGGATTTAGTCGTGGCAGACCAACATTCAATGATGCAACGAATATGGATAGCACGTTTGCAACTATCGGTAAATCAAACAAACAAAAATCAAAACGTCAAGAAATGAAGGGACCAAGTGATATTGGAGAAATCTTATCTGGATTAAAAACAAAACGAGTAAATATGAATATAAAAGACAATAAATCAACTATAAGTTTAGACGACGTAAAAGAATTAAAAAGTGATTTATCATTGCCAAAAAGAAGTAAACGTAGTGCTTCGGCAAAAAATGTTGTTAATTTATCATTGTAAATAATTTGTTTATATAATATAAAATGGTTTTAGGTTTTGTATTATATGAGGCGGTAGATTTAGGTTATAATGTTGTAAAAATTGGATACAATAGTATAACTGGTGCTTATAATTGGTATTATCAAATAGATGCTCATGAAAAAGAACTCGAACATGAAGAAAAAGCGGCAATATTGGAAGAAATGAAGAAATTAAACTCAAGATTGAAAGAATTAGAAGATGTTATAGAAAATAAGGCCAAAAATGATTAATACTTTTTTTTAGTTCTTTTTTTTCGGTTTCGTTTTTTTGTTTTTCTTTTTTTATATTTTTTTTTTTTACTTTTTTCATATATTTTTTTTTTACTTTTTTCCATACGTTTTCCGGATCCACGATGAACGTGTGTTTTAAACAAATTTACGGCATCCTTTTTTAAATCTTCAGGAGTTGGTATATAACCATAATTTTGATGTTTACCTTTTTTGAGTGGAAAAAATGTACCGTCAATTTGTTTTTCGGGGAAAAAGTCTTTATCATATTTTTTACCATATTTATCATTTTTCCCCCAAATTTCTAAATGACCCAATTCATCTGAGTAATCTTCTTTTATTGTATTGTTTAATCGTCTATTCAAATCTTGAATTTTTAAACGTTCAACATTTTTTAATATATCATCCATTTTTCCTTTTTTACCAGTAATGTTTGAAAACAACATATCAACCGCAGTATCAAAATGTGGAAAAGCTTGTTTATTATCCTTCGATTGCCCCAATGATCTGGGAAGATTTCCCTTTTCTTTTTTTATTTTAATTTTATTATTTAATTCGTTTATTTGTTTCTGAAAATCTTTTATACTTTCTTGTTGAACTTTCACTTCTTGATCATATGCGTCGTGTTGTTGTCCTTTATTTTGGGCATTAATTATATCTTCTTGTATATGGTTTATGATTTCATTCGCAATTTTAACTTCATGGTCTAATTTCTCCAAGTGTACCATATCTGGAGTAGGTCTAGATAATTGAATCCTGGATATTTGTATCATATGTTTTAATATTTCTTTCAGTTTTCTATTGTTTATTTTTTTCATATCTATTTTAGAATGGTCTTTCAAATGATATGGTTTAAATGTATTATAAGCACTTATAAAAATATCGCTTCCATTTTCTTGTGCTTCTTTTATTAATTGTCTCATTCGTTCTTTTGATTTTTCCATTCCTGCCTTATGTTTTTCACAATATGTTATTTTACTCATTATTATAATTAATATAGAAATTAAAATAATGATATTTACTTTTTTTTACCAACCCATTCCCATACAAATTGTTGATTGCACATTGGACACGTTAGATTTCTTTCAAACCATTTCAAAACGCATGTTGAATGAAAATGATGACCACAATTTAACACGGCTCTACCATATGTGATTTTTTCTAAACATATTATACACTCATTTGTTTTGAAGTCTTTTTTTGGTGTTTTAAAATTTATAGGGTGTATTTTATATGATTTTTTAAAACACATTTATATGTATTTACATAATTTTTGATAAATTCATACCAATTAAAAATCCTATTAAATTAGCAAATATATCACTATATTGATAATACCACCATTCATTACTACTAGTCACCCCGTTGCACCAATTATTATAAAACCAATCAGGTTTAAAATAACCCAATGAGAATTCTACTATTTCCCAACATATACCACCAAACATGGAAAGATAAAATGATTTGGGATACAAATATCCTAAAAGGGCAAAAAACAACATATGTGTAATATGCCATCTACCCAATTTAAAATCATTAATTACAAACATCGGTTTTCCATCTAAAAACAGCAAACTATCATTTATTTTGTCTTTTTTTTTACAACGATAATTACCGTACAAGACAATAAATAATACACATAAAATCACCAATAAAATATAATAAATGTCTACAGAATTGATTATGGTTTTCAACATCAGTTATATATTATATTCATATTTTTTCTTTAAAATAACCTACAGCTTTTAATTGATTTCTCGATCTAGCTTGGGCCGATGCTTTACCCAATAATTCTTTGGCCTTTTTTAATTCTTCTTCTGAAACTACACCATCTCCATCTAAATCTAATATATCTTCATATGTCCGCATTTTTGCTGGGATAATACAATAAGGACTCTGTTCATGAAATAAATGCATTGTTAATATATGAAAAATTCCAGTGATAATTAACGCGGTTATTATATCTCTTGTTCCCATCCATGAAATTGCAAATATAAGCAATTGTCTCCCTATAGAATTTCTTAAATATTGTTCTTGTGATTTACTTAATTCTATCGTAATATATTTTGATCCTATATTTAACATAATCATAACTAATCCTGCAAATAATTTACTATTGTTAATACCTTTAAACATTTCATGTACTTTAGTAATCATATTTAATATAATTATAGAAAATATAATTTTAACAAATGAAATTAAAAGCACGTAATATTTTTAATTTTTTCCAAGTTAATAAATCAACAATAGGTTTTTTTATACTATTATAAACATTCACTTTTGCTCGCCATAATGGTCTATATGCTTTATCCAATCCAATTTTTTTACATGGAAACATAGCTATATCCCATAATACTCCAAACATTCCATTAAAAATTGCTTTTATAATTGACCATATTTTTCCAAATATAAATGTTTTGGCATCAATACATTTACCAATCCATTTCATACCTAATTTTTTTACTAGAAAATAATAAATTTCTCTAAATGGTTCAGTAATCCATTGCCATAATGTTTTTGGTATACTACTTATACAAAAATTTTTTGCTTGCTTTTCACGTCTATTTACTTCTCTTTCTGTCTGACGTTCGGTTTCTTTTTTCATTGCATCTTGTTCTGCTTTTTTAGCATCGCTTTCTGCATTAATTTTATTTACTTCTTTGCTATTTGGAATTTCAGGCATAAGACTTTTTAATGAAAATTCACCATCAGATTCTATTTTTTGTCTTTGAAATGTTCTTAAAAAGTTCTGCGAAGGGTTACCATCGTCATCATAATCTTTTTTTTTTAAAATAAAAGAAGGTTTCTCTGTAGATTTTTTTGAGTTAACATCATTTTCATCGCGAAGATATTTTGTTTCATCTCTGTTTATATAACCATCATTGTCTTTATCCGCGTTTTGTACTATTTTTTTTATTTTTTCTCTCATTTCTGGATCATCTTTTGAATGTGGTGGTAGATTATGGACCATAGCATCTTCCACTTCTTTTAATGTTTTCTTTTCATATTTGTTTTTCATAAACCCTTCTTTTGTAGGACAACTTATAATTAAATTAATTGCTATAATAATAAATACAATTGATGTGAATAATAAAATCTTCATATATAAATTTAAGATTATATTATTTTAAAATTCTTCTTCTTCTTCATCTTCAAATTCTTCTGCTTCAGCTTCTTCTTGTAAAAGTTCCAATCGTTTTACACGGTCCAAAACATCTTTAACATCATTTACAACTCCATTAGTTACTTCATTCGGATTAGACTTGGCTACTTCACTATTTTTTAAAGCATTTAATTTCATTGTTCTATCATTATCAACCATATTCATATTCGATAATTTCATCGGATTTAAATTTGAAAATTCTTCTGCTAAATCTTTTTTTAATTTTCGTTCTTTTTTGAAATCTTCCTCAGTTTGATTTAATACTTGACCCGGAGCGGCTTCGTTTTTAAATTCTTGTCCCATTTCCGGATATACTTCGTGGTTTGTTGCAGCTTGTTCCGCCATTTTTGTTATATTTTTATTCATACCTTCAATTGTATTTGAATATAATACTACAACAATGAAAGCTAAAATATAGCACATATTATATTTATGATAGCTACCCAAAAACAACATTAATCCTATAACAATTAATAAAAATGTTGTCCGGTTATGTCTTAGCTGTGATGTTAAAAAATTATTTCGTTGATAAAAAACAACAATTAGTATTGCTAATAATGCAAATTCACCAATATAATTCATTTATATATAGATTAGGAAATATATATTTTTCAGTTATACATAATAAATTATAATCTACATTTTTTATAAGTATGGCATTAAATTTTTCAGAAATAGATTGGAATGAAAAAAAAAATAAAAAAATAGGAAGTAAAAATAATTTCACACGTAAAAGACGATACAATAATAAAATAAAAAATGAAAAAGTAGAAACATTCCTAAATTCTATGGAAGGATTGGATAATTCAGATGAATCAAATTTAGCAGATTTTAATCCTCCACCTAATCCAGAATTAACCCAACAAAATCAAATTAAAAAAGTAGAAGAAGAAAAAGAAGAAGAAGATAATAATGTCCAACCAGAAGCATATGACAATTTAACAAATAATGCTGTAACCAATGAATATTATAAACAATTTATACCATATTTTACACAAGCCAATAATTCACCAAATTTACATGGCAGCAAAGATGTTCTTTTAGAAAAATTAAATTATATGATTCATATGCTTGAAGAACAAAAAGATATAAAAAATGGAAATACAACAGAAGAATTAATTTTATATTTGTTTTTAGGCGTTTTTGTAATTTTTGTTGTCGATTCATTCGCAAGAGCAGGAAAATATACTCGCTAATTTAGTAATAGTACCGATTTTGATAAAAAAGGTCTATTGGCATAATTATAAAAATAATAGCTAATTGTTGTTGTAGCTTTAGGAGTATGATGTTTAAAAATAACATTCAAAATTTTATTGTTATGTGAAATATTTTCTATCCAAATAAAATTAAAATCCAATTTGTTTTTTATCATTAATAATGAATTATAAAACAAATATCGTATTGCTTCATCTGTTACAGTATCGAAATATGAACCATAGCATTCTAAACTTTTTTTATTATCATACGTGGTAAACGAATTTCTAAACATCATACAACCATACGGTTTATCATCCGCTAAAACCATGGTTATATAAATAATTTCTTCTTTTATCAATCCTCTTAAGTTTGCTATATTTATTTGAAAATAACATTCAAATTGTGATTTAATATGCACTAAATAATGAAACAATAAAGAAAAGTTAGTATCATCTATTAATATTAATTTAATATTATTTGCAATAAATTTCTGTTTTTTTGGCCAACTAGACAAATCGTATAAGTATGTATTATAAATTGTGATTGGTGTTATAAGCGTTACTTTACCTTCACCTTTAAACATTCCTATATTACCGTGATTTTTAAGCCTACTGTTGTAATTGTGTGTATAAATTATATTAGCAGCGATATTTTTTTTTCTAAATTTTTTATTCACACACATAAAGTCTGTAAATAATACTTTGAATTTTTCATTATTAATATGACACATTATTGGTATTGTTGTCATTGATGCAATAATTTTTTTATTCACAAATTTATTATTTTCAATATCAAAACTATATTTAAGTGAAATATATGATTTATCATTATGATTTAACAATGTAGATGTTATTGCTTTTTTTGTTGGTTTATATGATTCAAATTGTCCAGGTAAATATTCATCATTAATAAATGTATGAAAATCATTTATTGTTTTATCTGATAATTGATTGATTTCTAAAAATTCAATTGTGGAATCATAATATTTATGATCTATGTTCAAATCTTTTTCTATTATTCCTGGCGGATTAATCCAATATAATAAATTATGCAAATGAAATACAGGTTGTCTTGACCAAAATGGTATAATTAGTCGAAAAGCAATATAATATAGAGAATAAATAGATAGCAATAACAAAATAATATATTTAATCATTAATACATTATTTTATAAAATTATCTCGGTTTTTCCAAAATATATAAGTATTGATATTCATATTGTGCCATTACCATATCTATGGAACCCTTAAGTTTGAAACCTATATTTTTTGCTAAAGCTAAAATATGATTTTGTTTTGGCATATATAATGTGTGAACATGCTTCCTAACATTTCCCGTTCCATCATCTATAAATTTTTCTTCAAATGTAGCAATGTTTTTATCACTTTCCAATTTAAATTTGGCTTTATATTGAAAATCTTTAAATTTTACTATACTACTGGTTATACGTTTTTTGGCGTGTTTTTGAGGCGATACCATATGAAGAGGGTCTGCCGCATTTATAATAGGATCAAATCGTTCTCTATCTACTAAATGTACTATTAAATATCCTCCTGGTTTTAACCAGTCATAACAATTCCTGAAAAATGTTAATTTATCTTTTATATAATATGGCGTAAAGGTAAATGATGTTATATGACTAAATGTTCCCATATCAAACAATGAAGATGTTAAAGCACTCCCATGAATAAATTTCATTTTTGGATATTTCGATTTTGAAAATTCAACCATAGATTTTGATTTGTCTAAACCAATTGTTTTAATATTATCATTATTTAATACTCTTACATGATGACCGGTTCCAGACCCAATGTCTAAAACTAACGATTTTTTATTTAATTTTGTATTCCTTTTAATTTCTTTTATTTGAAAATCTATTTTTCTTGAATCAAATAATAAATCATCGTATATTTCTGCCGTAAAATCATCATATAAATCATCGTTGGTTTTTAAAAGGAACTTTTGTTTTTGCGAAAACCCCTCGTTGATAGGAGTAAATTTATTAATTAATATTGTTAATATTAACAAACCTATTAAAAATGTAATAAATTTAAACCAAAATGTGGATTTTTTATAAGTTTTCATAAGTTTTTTAAACAATTTCATATATGTATTATTTTTATTTTTTATTTATAATTTTTATATTAAATGGATAAATTTAAAATTGATGATAAAAGAACTCAAAAGGATTTCAAAAATATTACATTTTCTAAATACAAAAAATCGGACGTTAAAAAAGAATTAATAAAAAGTATAAGAAACAATAAAATTGAAGAAGCTTGTCATTGGTGTGCAGAATTGGTTTGTAGTGGTCATTTTATGGATTTATGGGAAACAATATTATTGATAACTAGTAAATATATACATTTAGGAAATCCAAAATTACCACTTTATATTGAAATAAGATATAACAAATTTAAAGAATTAGTACAAAACGGTTATATAAATAATGAACTTAAAATGAGAAATAATATGGAAACCCGTCAATTATTTTGTGAAATAATTTGTGTTTTGGCTTTATCTAATAAAAAACAAGGGTTGGTTCAATCAAAAGTAACGGATAAAGACTTTAAGATTGTTGAAATGCAAACACGACTAAAAGCCGATACATTAAATTATTGTAACAGTATTTTTATGAAAGAAGATCCAAAAGAATTATTTATAGCGTTAAATGAATTGTGTTATCATATGTCTGCAAAATCAGAAAGTTTTATGGATGCTATTTATTGGATAGAATGGATTTTAGAATATGAAAAAAAATGTCAAAAAGAAAAAAAAATAAATATTATTTGCGAACGACGACCTACAATACCAGTAAATACAAATAATCAAAAAGATATTGTTTGGATGATATGGGATTGTATTTTACATGCTTCTACTAGAAAACATAATAGCGTATTAAAAATTAATAAATCGTTGTTGAATATTTTTTGTTCGAGATTTACTACAACATCTAAAAGAAAACGAAGATTTTTAATATATTTTGCTACATCATTAATAACGGATTATTATAATTTAAATATTAAAATCATTAACAATGAGCCATTAATAGAAAAAATAAAGAAAAACATCAATCAAATATACAAGCAAATTAAAAAACATGAAATTGGTTCTGGAACAAACTATCTATTTAAGAATTCATTTAATGGAGGAAACCTGGAGAAAACTATATCCAAACTAAATAAATTGGATAGTTTAATGGGCATGGTTCCAAGAAATAATAATTAATCAAATTATAATTTAAAAAGATTTATTGTATTAAAAATATAATGTCAGAAGTAGAAAATGTCAAAATGACCGAAATGCCAGTGGATAATACCACCGCACAAGCAAGCCAACCCGCACCACAAGAACAACAAGTTAAATTAGTTGATGTTCCAGTAACAAATGAAAATACCGCTTTGAATGTAATGGTTCAATTTTTGAACCTAGCACAACGAAGAGGAGTTTTTGCTATTGATGAATCCGCAAAAATCTATGAATGCTTTAAAGTTTTTACTAGAAATGATGCCGCGGCAACAACCTCAGCAGCAACCGCTAATTCTATGTAAAAATATTCCAAATTTTAGAATAATCTTTTAGATAATTTATATTTTCCGAATATAAACTATGTATTTCTGATAAAACTGTTGTAGTATTTATATAGACACTAGCTCTATTATATCGATATTGTGGTGGTATAATAATATTTGATAATTTTTCTTCTATTGTAATCTCATTATTTTCTCCAACATGTATACCATAATTACCTGAAACATCTATATGTAACCGCGGTATCATTTTCATTGTTGGTCTTCGTTTTCTTCTAGATGTATTTATAATATGTCTATTTCCATTATTATTATTATAATACCATTGGACAATTGTATAATGTAAACGTATAGGGTTTTCTAAATAAGGCTTTTTTTTATCCTGTAAAAAATGGTAATACTCTTTATTTAAATACAATGATTTTGGACCAACAAATTGATATACTATAAAAAACAGTTCATTTGGAATGAATATCATATAAAGTAATTATATATTTTATATGATGTTTTAATTTATTTACGTCTGGTTTTTCTACCTTTTCTTTTCTTCTTTCTTCGTGTCTTTTTTCTTTTCTTCTTACGCTGCTTTTTTGTTTTTCTTCGTCGTCTTGTTTTTGATCGTTGACCATCTTTTTTCATCATTGCTTCTAATTCTTTTAATAATGCTTCATCATCAAATCCTTCACCAGGTTTGGATAACAACTTTGTAATTGCTTTATTTTTTTCTTCGGCGGTTTGCATTACTTTTCGTGTTTTTCTTTGGTTTCGTTGAAACTCTCTCAACATCTGTCGTTCCAGTTTTTTTAACTCTCTTTCTTCTTTTGCTTTTGCTGCATTATATAATCTATCTTGTCGTTTTATTTCTCGCTCTTCTTCTCTTAATTTTTTTTCTTGCTCTCTAGCTTTTTTTTGAATTTCTCGATTGGTAGCATGTTTTTTTGTAAGTTCTTTTAATTTTTTCAACTTATTATTAATATGTTTTAAAACTTGATTTGCAGATGGTTTTGTCCTATTAGCAGTGACTAAACTTGACATATATATTATATAAATATTATTCTGTATTTGCACGTGGTCGTTTTTTTATATCCAATGTATTTGTCCAAAAAATATTCTTCAGTTCAATTTCTTTTTCTCTTCTTAATTCTTCCAATTTCTCTTCCTTTTCTTTCTCATCATTGACGCACCGCTTCATTATTTTAAGCAATAATCTACAAATTAGATTATTAATGATTTGAAATATTTTAATAATGCCTCCGGTTACACCAGCTATCTGAAAATAATTCGTCAAATGATTCAATCTATATAACCAATAATCTGACAACGCACTAACTAATAATGAATTTGTAATTATTAAAATATAAATCAATACATATTCAAATTTCTTTTTAATTTTATCTGATATCTCATAATTAGGTAATTTACTTTCATCAATAAACAAATCTTCATAATAAAATGGTTTTGAAACTGTTCGATAAACTAACCATGGATAATTCCAGAATAAAATGCTAAAACTTATAAAAACAATAATTGGTAAATATATAAAATCTCTCACTTCTTCAATTAAAATTAAAAATACAATTAATACAATAGGCAAAAACCATCTTTTTTTTTCACACTTACACATTTAAATACATCACTATAAATGTATTTAAATACTATTAATAAATTATGTGCGATAATAAAAATAGATACCATAACCCTTTGTAAAATTAAATGGAGTATCCCATTCATCTGTATTTTGCCAGGTCTTATTTGCGTTATTTATATTTTTCTTCCATTTAAATTTGTTCAACCGTTTGAAACTTTCACCATCAAATCTAAATTCCTTTTTATTTACAGTTAAATATGCCGAAAAATGCTCTTTGGATATATCTCTTAACACTACACTATCTAATTTATATTTATAGTTTCCAAACTTATATTCATTTTTCAAATCTATTTTATCATCTCCAAACCGCTCAACGCTAATAATATGTGGAATATGTGGTTCATTTTTTAAAATCTTAAACACTTTTTTCTTGTTATTTATCACACCTACATTTATATGGGTTAGTTGTATGGGATTTTTCCCCAAATATATCATCAAGTATTCATATATGGACAATGGGTTTCCGGCATCATTTACTTTTTTTGGCTTCAAATGTTGTAAATAATATTTTTTCTTTAAATGAAATGGTAAATTATTAAAATGTTGAATTAATATTTTATATAAATTCATTATTGAGTTATTCGTATTCATAATACCACCATAATGACCTTCTAAACTACTATGAATCATAGTGTTTAATTCAAAAAATGGCCATAAAACATTACTGTCTAATTTGCTACCATCCATTCGTTTTCCTGTAATCATAGTTTCACGAAAATGTCTCGTAAATTTACGCCCTTTATCACTAATAAAAAAAACCATAAAGAAAGTATTAAACCAGCAATTGGATTGATATTGTTTAGGTGCTAAAATTTTTTTTTCATTAATATTTTTCGCTTGTAAATTTTTAGAATAAAATTGTTTAACCATATTGTCATTCCAATCGAAACATTTTTCTTTATCACGAATATAAATTTGTTTTTTTTTTTGACAATTTGTAGTTAATTGTTGTAATTTTATATTAGATTTTAAGCTTTTAAATTGTTTATTTATAGTGGGACTATAACTTTTTAGTGTTCGCATTTTACTTTTTATAGTTTTTATTTTTCTTTTTTTACGAGTTTTATTTTTTACCATATATAATATTTCAATATTTAATAATTTAAATATTTATATTTTGTATATGCAGTCTGTAATAAATAATACACAAAATTCAATAAATACTGTTTCTTCAGGATTAGAAAATAGTATAAATAAAGTAGGATCTATGGGTTCATCGACTATAAATTCACTTAAAAGTACTGTGCCAAGTGTATCCTTGCCTTCAAATCCATCCTCTATATTTAGAAAACCCGACACAGTTTCATCCTTTACTAGTTTAAGTGTTTTCAAAATCATAGCGGCATTTGTTATTTTAGCTATTTTAGGGTTTAATATTTTTAATTATTTAGCAAAAGGAACTGATATATTTGGAAATATTTTGAAAAAAACTACAGATTTAATAACATCTGGAACAAAGAGTATATTGAGCAATTCTAAAATTGGAACGGATATATTAAATCAGGGAGTAAGAACGGGTATTAAAAATACAGGAAATATTACTAAAAATATAACAAATACAGCAGCATCTGGTGCTAAATTAGGAGTTGATCTTACTGCTGGTACAGTTAATCGCGGTGCAAATGTTGTGAATGATACAATTGATTATTCTGAATCAAAATTATCTAATAAAATGCATTCATCGCCAGGTTCAAGAAGACCCAACCGTCCTTCCCCAGATGATGGTATTGGTAGCTCTATACAAAATAAAAATTCAAAGGGAGGGTGGTGCTATGTTGGTTCGGATAGAAGTTTCAGATCGTGTATTAAAGTAAAGGAAAGTGATACTTGTATGTCTGGCAATATATTTCCTACAAAAGAAATCTGTATTAATCCAAATTTAAGACAATAATTTAAATCATGTTTTAATTTAAATTATTTTAATTATATCGCTTGTTCGGCGTTTGAAGTATACCAACGCATAGAGAAGTATGGTGGGAAATTACGCAAATCACCATCCATTTTCAAACTTGGTCCATCTTTTACAATATCTATAATCTCCATACTTGTCAACGCTTTATTGAAATATCTTAATGAAGATTGCATACCACTATAACCACCCTGAGCATTTACAAAAACATCTCCATAATTTTGTTTTGGAACCTGATCAAATACTTTTCTTGCAGCAACAGTTCCATTTACATAAATATCTAATGCTAAACCTTCCATACGAATAATAACATTGAACCATTTATTTAATGGGATTTCTTTGACCGATATTTCTTCATGAAGTGTTTTAAATGAATTCATCAATAATAATAATTCAGGTTTTGTTCCATTTGTATCTTTTAAAAACAAACCTGGTGCACAATTAGGCATAGGTTTTCTTTCTGTTAAATTTTCACTACCTTTGTAAAAAACATGCTTTAATTTTCCTTTATTATAGTCTAAATCATCAATATACATCCATGTTGAGTAAGTAAATTCTAAACCATCGTATTCATTTTTACTACGTAATACGGTAATAGAACCTTTTTTCGCTGGGTCTTGTGTTATACGTCTAAACGATTTTGCGTTTTTCATACCTGATACCAAATAAGGACTTCCGGATGGTTGTAAAAACCAAGATATAAGAACACTACCAACTCTTAATAGGTAAACAAATAATAATACAATCAATAATAAGAAAGCAACTTTTGCAACCATGCTATTGGAAGAAACAAATTCTTTACTTCCATCAACAAATGATGGACTTCCAAAAGGTTGAGTTACCCTATTCATCATACTTGCGCCAGATATACCGGGATTCATATTCATTCTATATATATATAATAAATATAATTAGAATGCTAAATAAATTAGATAGATACAGAATTAATTTCTTTACTATTTTTCAAGAAAGCAAATTTTATTTGATATTGACTTAATAAATTAGCCAACCATCCAGAACCATGACCTTCTTTATAGATTTCATAAGCTTCTCTAGGATTAACTGTTCTAGAATAAAACCTAAGTTTGGCTATAAAACCGCTAAACCCTGTGCCTTCTACAGTGCTGCTACTTTTATCAGCAACAATCAAATTTTGTCCGGGTTTTGGAGTTTGAACTCCTGGTAACATGCATGTTTTAATTAATTTACCATCTAAATAAATATCAATAGCCTTATTATTTAATGTCGCAATAATATTTGTCCATTTTTGTAAAGGAATATTACTTACTATACAGTCGTGTGTTTTGTTATTTGGTTTATCACCACCATCGCTATAAGCCATTTTAATTTTCAAATTATTATTTGTTGTGTCTAAAGTAGCTTCAATTAAATTTGTTTCTTCATCTCCAATTTTAGTTCGTCTAAAAATAACTTTTTCATTGCCATAACCATAATTCCATGTATTAATATATAACCAAAAAGAATAAGAATAATTAGCTGAATTACCACCTGTTAAATCTTCACTATCAATAACTTTTCTTACTGATGCGTCATGCATTACTAATAAATCTGTTTTTGTGCTATCAGTAAAAATATACGTAAATATTAAATATATAACAATGACAATTGCTACACCCATTAAGATTTTTTTGAAATCCATAATATAATATACATATAGAAATTATCTAAACAACCGGCGGACTTTTATCTTTTAAAGCATCATAAATCAACTCTATTTTTGCCATAGATAATTCATCTTGATAGTAAATAACATTACATATTCCACCACTTATACCATTGTCTTCGCCAACTGTAATTTTAGGTATTGTATCGAGATATGATGGGGCAACATTTACTTTTGAAGCTACTAATTTTTTATTAATAAAAACATCTAAAGTTCCTGAACTATAATTCAATACAATATGATTCCAACGCTGTAATGGCAACTTATTCGTTTTATATATTTCTTTTACTTCTTCTTGTTGTTTATTTGGACAAGTTCCATATTGTTTATCACAATTACCCATGTTCAATGTTATTATCTTAAGTGTATTATCTTTCATTCTATATATAATACGTGGAACATTCGAATGATCTAAAATTGTTGTGAATTTATTAACTGCTAAATTATAACTAGGTGGTTGAGGATGAATAAATGTCCAAAATGATATGGCATAATTGTATGGATGTTGTAAATTATTTATCTTATTTAATTTACTAGCACTTGCCAATACACGCTTACTTTTTAAATATACTGGCATTTTTTGCAGTATAACCGCATTATCATTATTGTTTTTTTTAAGCATTTTCAATGACGAATCAATATCTTTTATTTTTTGATTTATGTTATCTATATTAAATTCGTTTGCTAAAATTTTTGGCACATTTTCTTGTATAATATCAATTGCTTCAGTCAATGTTATTATTTTTATACCTAATTTAGCTTTTGGGTTCTTACTATTTTTTTCAGTATCATCTGAAAAATTTAGATCCAATAAATATTCATTTAATTTAGATTTTTTATCATCATTTTTAGTATGTAAACTATTATTAATTATAAAGTCCCAATTGACGTTGACTTCAGATTTTAAACGATTAATAATTACTAAATATTCGTCTTTTTGTCTATTCAACTCATTTCGCTGTGCTTCTAAATTATTTTTATCATTATTATTACTATTATTTTTTGTATAATATAGCTTAACTATAATTGGTATAACTAAATAACCAATTGAAATCATTGATAATCCTAAAAGTATAAAAAAGAAATACATTGGTGTTTTTTTAAAATCTTCTTTGATATAATCACCCAACTCCATAATCAAACACGGTATGGCGAAAATTAAATGATAAAAGAAGGCACCAATACCATCTTTATCTAATAAAATACGAACAATAACACTATTTTTTGTAGCTATGTAAAATAACATTAACATTCCTAAACCTATTAATATGTTTACTGAATTACTAAAACTTTTTATCAATATATTTGATGTAAAAGATAAATACATTAAAGCAATAAAAACTCCAATGAATATCGCCAATCTTATTCCATTATCAACAATTATAGAAAATATGGCACTAAAAAGCCATTTAAATTTCGCAAACAAATTTATAGATTCCCATTCATTACCTTCTTTTTTTCGTTTCGGATATTCACCAGACGATATGCCCAAACCTTTATTATATCCATCTATTTCAGTATCAAACAATAAATAAGATGATATAAATAAAAATAAAAGACTAAAAACCAAACCATAAAATACGTATAAATTTTCAAATAAATTATATCGTATTAAAAAAGCAATCCCGAAAAGTATTACGGCAGATAACGTTATAAATATCATCTTAAACGGTCCTTCTACTGTAGCTTTTTTTGTATCAAAAAATATATTGCTTAAAAATTTGAAGAATCCAGAAATATAATCAAATAGATGAAGCCTAACACTATATAATTTTATTAACAAATACATTACGATAATGACTGTAATTAGTCCATATAAAGCTGTTATAATTTTAATATAATCCATTATCTCTATTATATTAAAATTATATTATTTTATTCGTTTATTTTATTCATCATTGTTTTCTTTTTATGACAAGTTACACAACTTGCAACTAAATTGCTAACATGATTCGTTCCACCATATTGCAAATCAATCTTATGATCTACTTCAAATGTCGCATCTAACATACTACTACAATAACCACATTTCCATTTTTGTTCGGATGCTACATATTTTTTTTTTGTTTCACTAACAGAACGAGAATGTGTATTTTTTCCCGAATTCAACATTCTTTTCATTTGTGGCGTATTAAATTGATGTCTTTGACTTGGTAAATGTGAACTTAATTTAGCTTGTAAATTTGTTAAATCAAATAACGGGCCCAACAAATCACTTGTATTTTTTTCTATTGGCATATATTTAACTAAATCACTAGCGTGCATAAACATATGTTGAGATTCTCCAGGATGTCTTTTCATAAAAATATACAATGATAATCCAACAAAACCATACATTGCCATTTGAGTATATTTTTTATTAATACTCAATAAGCTTGTATATTTTCCATCATAATAAGTATTTACCATTAAAAATGCTGTAATACCAAATATAAATAAAAATAATTTCATATATAATTGGTTAAGTTTTTTTTTTCCTTCTAGTAAATTTTTTAGTTCTTTTTTTGGTTTTTCTTAGTCTTTTTGACCTACTTTTCTTGGCACGATTTTTTCTTGTTTTTTTTATATCGATTTTTTTACAATGATTGACATATTGTTGTAATTCTTGAATATTCATTTCAAAAAATTGTTTTTTAGGTTTATAACACGAATTCATTTTTTATATATATAAAAAATTCCTATTAAAATAGACACAAATAAACCAAATTGAATGTATCTAGATTTTTTTTTTATATTTTCTTGATTTATAATTTCGGGTGGTTTATAATGTTCGTAATATTTTTCTAAATGTTCATAGAAATTATCAATTGGTTCTTTCATTTGTCTTTTTATATGTGTTTTAACAAAATGAACCCATTTCATAAAAGACATTCTCGAAGAAAGATATGGTGTTACTGGATATTTATCTAATAATTTTAACATGTTATCACCCATAGGATCGTCTGGAAAAAAAACCGGTAAATTTTGTATGAAATCATAATATTTTTTCTTAGCGACACTGTTTGGATTAGAAGGATATTGAATTGCCATTGTTTCTAAAACAAAAAACAAATTCTTCAACCATATTTTTGGATTTAAACCCATTATATACGAAATGATATAAAAACATCTCTATTTAAACATATATATGTTGAAATCTAATTATAACAATAAACATTGTATTAATTGTGGAAAGAACGGACACAATTATCACAATTGCAATAAACCCATTATAAGTATAGGCATAATAGCAGTAAAGAAAATGGAAAATAAAATAAATAGTTTCAAATATTTGTTGATATGTCGCAAACATTCGTTAGGTTATGTTGATTTTTTAAGAGGTAAATACCCGTTATACAATACTAAGTATATATTAAATTTGATTAATGAAATGACAATCATGGAAAAAAACGAATTGTTAACGAATAGTTTTGATACATTATGGAGAAATTTATGGGGTGGATTTCCTGGAAGTCCACAATATAAAAATGAAGAAAGAAATTCACGTGATAAATTTAGCCAAATTATAGAGGGAATTTATATTAATTCAAAAATTGTTAATTTAGAAAAACTAATTGAAAAATCTACAACAAATTGGTTGTGTCCCGAATGGGGATTTCCAAAAGGTAGAAGAAATATCAATGAAAAAGATATGCATTGTGCGGTTAGAGAATTTATTGAAGAGACTGGTTATAATAGACATCAAATTGATATTGTTAAAAATATTAGTCCATTAGAAGAAATATTTTTTGGTTCAAATTACAAATCATATAAACATAAATATTATTTAGCTGTATTTAATGATGATATAAATGATAATACTAATAAAATTCAAGAAAGTGAGGTTAGTCAATTAAAATGGCTGGATTTAGATGAATGTTTAGAAAATATAAGACATTATAATTTGGAAAAGAAAACAATAATAACTAAAATAGATAAAATTTTACATAAATATAGATTAATATCTTAATATAGTAAGTATGTCCAATATAAAAAAAACAAAAAGTAAAAAACATGATAAAACAATTAAAATATCTACACCAAAATGTAAAAACTTTTTAAACAATAAAAAACACATTAACAGTATAATTAATATTGCCGAATCTATCGATTTTGATGAAGAAGGTAAATTATTAATAAGTTGTTTACAAGAATTAAAAGATATGGAGAGAGCAAATGAAGAGAGCTTCTCAAAAACAGATAATTCATTATATCCACATTTGAATGATAAATATTTTAATCAAAAAATTTTCCAGAAAAGAGAATTTAATGAAACTAAAATGGAAGAAATACCTGATATAAAGAAACAAGAGAAATTTCAAGAGATTACAGATAAATTATGTAAAGACAAAGAATTTGAATTGGCACCACATCAAATGTTTGTCCGTAATTTTTTATCATTTCAAACACCGTATAATAGTTTATTATTATATCATGGTGTAGGGACCGGGAAAACTTGTAGTGCTATTTCAGTATGCGAAGAAATGAGAGAATATAATAAACAGATGAATACAGATAAAGAAATAATGATTGTTGCTTCGCCAAATGTCCAAACTAATTTTAAATTGCAATTGTTCAACGAAAAAAAATTAAAAGAAATTAATGGATTATGGAATATTAAATCTTGTACAGGTAACAAATTTTTGAAAGAAATTAATCCAATGAACATGAAGGGTGTTCCAAAAAGTGATGTGATAAAACAAATAAATCGAATAATAAAACAGAATTATAAATTTATAGGGTATACTGAATTTTCCAACTATATTAATAAAATATTAGAAAAAAATAAACACAAGAATGATGGTGGAAAAAAAGCTATCCGAAATGAATTTTCAAATAGAATGTTGGTAATTGATGAAGTACATAATATTAGAAACGTAGAGCAAAAAACATTCAAAAAATCTGGAGAGAATTTACAAAAATTAGTTGTGTATGCTAGCAATCTTAAATTATTATTATTATCAGCAACACCAATGTTCGATAACGCAAGAGAAATTGTATGGTTATTGAACCTAATGAATTTAAATGATAATAGATTTCCAATAAGTGAAAATGAAATTTTTGATAAATCTGATAACTTATTAGTGGACCCGACTGGAGAGACAGGAATAGAGTTATTAAAACAAAAATGTAGAGGTTATATTTCTTATGTTCGGGGTGAAAATGTTTTTACATTTCCTTATAGAATTTATCCAAAAGAAATGGGAGAACCACGATCATTATTAAAACTTATAAAACTTGGTCGTGACAAATGGAAATATCCCGAAAAACAAGCAAATGAAGGTCGTATTGATACTATAGATCGAATTAAATATTTAGATATAATGATGATACCTATTACACCATATCAAAATAAAATTTACAATTTTATAATTAAATATCTAAAAGAAAAAAAAAGTGGTTTCACAAAAAAAGAAGACCAAAAAACTGGTATACAATATACATATTTAGAAGGTCTTATTCAGTCGTTAAACTTTTCATATCCACACACCGAATTTGTTAAAGATGGAACGGGTAAAAATTATAATATTATCACAAAATTATATGGAAATGGTGGTTTGAAACGAAATATGATGTTTAAGAAAGATATTTTAATAGGAACGTTTGAATATAAAAATCTCACAAGAGAATTCGGTGCTATATTTTCACCAGATAAAATAGAAATATACAGTCATAAAATTAATTTTATTATCAAAAAAATAAAAAAAAAAAAAATTATAAATGACGAAAAAGATTTGGAATCCAAAGGAAAAATATTAATATATAGTCGGTATATTTATGGCTCTAGTATTCCAATGGCATTGGCATTGGAAGAATTGGGATTTTCTCGTTATGGTGGAAATTCCTTATTTAAAAATAAACCAAATAATGATTATACGAAAGGAAATAAACTTAATTTGAAATACGCTATGATAACCGGTGATAATAACTTAAGTCCAAATAGATTGGAAGAAATAAACGCATTCAACAGTCCTGATAATATTAATGGTGAAAAAATTAAAGTAATTATAGTAAGTAAAGCTGCATCTGAAGGATTAGATTTTCAAAATATTCGTCAAGTACATATACTAGATCCATGGTTCAATATTTATAGAATTGAACAAATTATTGGGAGAGCAGTGCGTAATCAGAGTCATTGTTTATTACCTTTTGAAGAAAGAAATGTTGAAATATATATGCATGGAACAGTGTTGTTGAAAGATAAAGATACAGGCGATGATTCTGAGTATGAATCTGTAGATTTATATATGTATCGTTTGGCAGAGAAGAAGGTAAAATCTATCGCCGCCGTAAGTAAAATTTTAAAAGAAAACGCAGTAGATTGTTTTTTAAATTCTAATCAAACTAAATTAACGGAGAAGGATTTAAACACAGAAGTAGTTCAACAGTTGTCATCAAAGTTATCATCAAATAAATATAATTCAATTGATTATGTATTGGGTCATAAAGATAATACACCAGTTTGTGAATTTGATAAATGTGAAATAGAATGTAAACCTAAACCCGAAAAAGTATCATTAAACGAAAAAGCATCATTAAATAGTGATACATATAATAATTATTATATGGTTTTAAATATAGATAAAATAATCCAGCGAATACGATTACTGTTTAAAGAGGAATATATGTATAGTGATAAAGAGCTTATAGCTAGAATTCAACAAATTAAACAATATCCAGAAGATCAAATATACTATGCGTTGGATCAGTTGATAAAAAACGAAAACGAATACTTAGTTGATATGTATGATAGAATTGGTAAAATAAAAAATATAGATAATTATTATTTTTTCCAACCAATTGAAATCAATGATTATACACAAATATATGATAATAAACATTTGATTGATGAAAAAAATAAAAAAATAGTATATCCATTGCCAGAAAATATAAAAGAAAAATCTATAAGTAAAACAAACAAAATAACAGAAATATTAAAGAAATTAGAAATTGAAATGGATAAAATCCAAAATCCTAAAAAATTACAATCCACAGATAAACAAGATAACAGTAAAATAGCAGCATGGATGATTAAAATATTATACCAACTTAATGGAATACCAAAAGATAATTTATATAGATATGCGTTGTATCATATATTGGAAGGTTTAAATCATGATGATAAATTGTTATTGTTAAAACATGTATATAGTGATAAAAATAGCGATTATAATTATGAAAGATATTCCAAAGAATATTTTAAAAAATTTATCCATAATAATATAATAGGATTATTAGACGATAAAATAAAATATTATAGATTAACTGGAAATAAATGGGATCGTTTACCTAGTAATAAAAAAGATTTAGTCAAAGGTATGTATATTGATACAAAAACTCCACATACAAGAATAGGTGTTTTTGATATAAATAAAGGCAAAACATTTTTTAAAATTAAAAATATCAATGATGAAAAAAAGAGAACAGGTGCTGTGTGTGGTACTGGTGAATTTCAAAAAAAAGCAATGATAAACTTGAACAATGAATTATTTAAACAATTACACGCGGATATTGAATTGCAAAATTTTATGACAAGAGTTCCCACATTATCGTCAATAATAAAAAAAGATATAAATAAATATAATCATACCGATTCCAAAATTGACACTATATATGATACGAAATTAAAAGATATACCAGATAAAGAAAATGAAGAGAAATTTTTATTACAAGTTGGAGAAAAAGGAAAAAAGAAAGAAGTTATTCCAATACGATTAACATCAAAACATTTGTGCGTAGAAAATGAATTATTATTACATTATTTTGAAGAAAATAATAAAGATGAAAAGAAATGGTTATATTATAATATTGAAAAAGTTGTAAATAATATATAAAATAAATTGAAAAAATATTAAGAATTTATTATAGTCTATATATAATGGCAAATTCTTTAAACCCGTCTACTGAAAAAAAACATACAAAACATTATGGTATATTTTCAAAAAATATAATAACTAGAAAAATTGCGATACCATTTAATTGCATAGGTAGCAATCTTAAAGAAATTCTTGTTACTAAATTAATAAATAGTTTAGAAGGTAAATGTGTAAATGAAGGTTATATCAAAAAACAATCTATCAATATTTTATCTTATTCATCCGGAATTATTGAAAATAATAATGTAATATTTGATGTAATTTTACAAGCAATGATATGTAAACCAGTAGAAGGTATAACAATTAAATGTAATGTTAAAAATGTTACAAAGGCTGGTATAAGAGCAACATATGGCACAGAAGAACATAGTCCTGTTATTGTCTTCATTGCACGCGATCATAATTATAAAAAACCTGAATTTAGTAATATAAAAATAAACGATGAAATTATTATTCGTGTTATAGGAACCCGATATGAATTAAACGATAAATATATATCTATTATTGCTGAATTAGTGCCAAAATATAATATTAAAAAAGAAAAGAAACAAAGAGTGCGTATTGTAAAAAAACAATAAATAAATAATTATATTTTTTAATATTATTAAATAACTATTTTAAAATAAAATATTATTTAAGATAAATGGATAATGATTTTATCCTAGATAGTGGGAAAAAATTTGTATGGGATGTTCTAGGAGGAACTGGTGCAATTTGGGGTTCGTCTGAAGTAGTATGCTTAAGAAATTGTTCAAACCAACCATTATGGAGATATATATCGGGTGGTGCGGGTTGTATATTTTTTGGATTTTATTTAAAAGAAAGAATAAAAACATATGAAACCCGTGAAAAATAACAATATACGATAATAACTTAAATATTTAAGTATTATAATTCCATAATGAATAAAATGAAAGATTTGAAAAAACAAATTGAAAATATGAGCAAAGATCATCATATTAAAATTTTAGAGATAATGCAAGAAAATAAAATTTCATATAGTGAGAATAAAAATGGTATTTTTATTAATATGAACAATTTAAAACCTGATATTATTGAAAAAATTAATGATTATATTAATTACACAAAATGCCAAGAAACAAATTTACAAAATGTTGAAACAATGAAAAAGACATTACAGAATAAATTCTTTAAAGATAATAAAGAAAAAACAACAAGTAATATTAATGTTCAAGTCAATCACGCAGTTTGAATTTAATAATAATAATATTTCAAAATTAATACATAATACTAATTTTGAAAAAAGAAAACATGAAGAAAAGATAGCCATACATAAAGAAGAACCATTAAACCAATATGATGATTTTTTTAATGTTCCATATAAAAACAAACTATTATGGTTTATTTATATCATAGAAAAAGGAATGGGCGCATATGAACAAATAACAAGTAATTATTATACGGTAGAACAAGAAGAAAAATTTAATTATGTAGACTTATTACGAAATAATAAAGCCAATGTAAAAAGTAATAAAAAATGGAAATTGAAAAATTTAGAAAATGATATAACGTTTAGTAATTGTTTTTCAGTAACTACGTTAGAATGTTTAACTCATATTTTGAACATCAATTTATATTATATCGACGGTTGTAAAATATATACTTCTTTATCTCCTTCCTATGTGAAAGATTTAATTGTTCATAAAATAAATAATGAATATAAATTAGAATTGTTCAATAATCACCAGGAAATGTATAAAAAAACATCAGAATATCGCAATTCATTATGGAATGTTGAGAATATAGAAAAACCATTGGCAAGTATATCAAGTTATAAGCTACAGCAATTAATAGATATTGCTAATAAGTTGGATATAAATATTATGAAATCACATACAAAAAAGAAAACAAAAAAACAATTATATGAAGAGATAACTAAAAAATTATAATTTTAAATTGAAACAATATAAAATAATATGATTAATACATATATGTCGTCAAAACAATTAACTCCAAGAAAACAATTAGAAAAATATATAGAAATATATCTAACCAATGAAATAAACCAACAATATAATCCAGATGAATTAGAGATACGTTTTGGAACAAATTATAAAAATAAAATTACCAAAATTCAATTTAATAATGTTATAAGAAAATTAAGATCATTGGATTGGAAAGCTCAATCAGATGATGGAGATTATCATTTGAATATTCAATCTTTTTATTTGAATGAAAATTTAGGTAAGTATGTCCAATCAAATGTCCGTGTTGAAATTTGGAATTTACCAAATATACAACATTATTGTGAAAGCAATGATTTGAAAAGTGTTTTGCAAAAAGGTGGTGTTAATTTTGTAACAAAAACAAGAAAGAAATACGCACAAGGAGTTCTGGCACCGGTGGATTTTAAAAGTTTTGAATTTCGTGTCAATTATAAAGTAGAAAAAGTATTGAAACCTGAATATGAACTTGTACAAAAATTAATAGACGATTGGAAAAATAATAAAAAAAATTTTAGATTATTAAAACGATTTTCGTTTCGAAATCCAAAATATCCATTTATATTTGATTTAAGCATAATTCGTTCATCTACTTATGGGAGAGTAGAAGGAAAATTTGGAATGATACCACAATATAATATTGAGAAATCAAATGTATTTAACAACCGAGAAACATATGAAATCGAGTTAGAAATAAAACCAGTAAAAACGGTTTTAAACAAAACAATGTTGACTGACCATGTTGGAAAATATTTAAAAGACGTGTTCAATGGTGTTAAGATGGTTTTATCTGGATTACAAGAAACAAATTATCCTATATCCGTTGATGAAAAAGAGAATGTTTTAATTGAATATTTAAACGTTACTCGTGGTGAAAAAAATTTAAAAAATGTTAGGGATAAATATAATAATTTACTCATAAATTCTAGTGATTTTGTTGGTCCCAGTTCTATATCATTAACTATGAATAATATTATTAAAGAAAAAGAACAGATTATGAATAATTCGATTCATAACAATTATTTGGTAACTGAAAAGGCTGATGGTATGAGAAAATTAATATTTATTACAAAAAGCAAAAAAATTTATTTTATTGATATGAATATGAATGTTCAATTTACCGGGTTGGTTTGTTCAAATGTAAAATTAGCAGGAACTATTATTGATGGTGAACATATTTTACACAATAAAGAGAAAAACTATATAAATTTATTTGCAGCTTTTGATATATATTTCAAAGGTGGTAATGATTTGAGAGAATATCCATTTGTTAATAGTAATAATTTGGTATATACAAATAAAAAAATGGACAAAACAATTTTTAGATATAATGAATTGAATGGTCTGACAAAAGAACTTAATTTTGAATCTATTACAAATTCTAATGAAACATTACAAATAAATATAAAAGAATTTTATGGTGGAAAAAATATATTCGACGGTTGCAAGACTTTATTTCAAGAAATAAACGACGATCTAATTGAATATGAAACGGATGGTTTAATATTTCATCCGACAAATAAAAGTGTTGGTATAGAGACTTTGGGATTGTCAAATGGTGGGAGAATACCACCTAAAAAAACAACTTGGATGTCTTCATATAAATGGAAACCACCCGAATTCAATACTGTTGATTTCCTAATAACAACTAAGAAAGATGAAAATGGTAGAGATTTTATAGGGAATAAATTCAACGAAGGAACGAATTTAACAGAAGGATTTGATCATTATAGGTATAAAACATTAATTTGTCGCGTTGGTTTTGATGAAAGATACCACGGATATATTAATCCTTTTGAAGACATTATACAAGATAATATACCCGAATACAGTTATGATAATCGAAATAATTATAAACCTGTTCCATTTCATCCTACAAATCCTGAACCTAATTATCCGGTTTATCAAACAAACATAAAGATTGAAAAAAATAATAATATTGATTATTTATTGACAGAAAATAAAGAAGAAAATTTTGAAGATGAAACAATTGTAGAATTTCGCTTTGATAAAGATGGAGAAAGAGGATGGCAATGGATTCCTATTCGAGTTCGTCATGATAAAACAGCACAATATAAAGCTGGCAAAAAGAATTATGGAAATAATTATACAACCGCACAGGGTGTTTGGGAATCTATACATAATCCCATAACCCAACATATGTTGGAAACAGGGGAAGACATACCAGATGAATTAATTGATGATAATGTTTATTATAATAAATCAGGTAAAAGAGATGTTCGTTATCTAGAATCACTAAGAGATTTTCACAATAAATATGTCAAACGTAAATTAATACAAAGTGTTTCAAAAAAAGGTGATATATTAATAGATATGAGTGTTGGTAAAGGTGGTGATTTATCAAAATGGATAAAATCACGATTAAATTTTGTATTTGGAATTGATTATTCAAAAGATAATATTGAAAATAGAATTAACGGTGCTTGTGCTCGTTATTTAAATGATAAGAAGAGAACTAGAATGATGCCCGGTGCTATATTTTTAGCTGGTGACTCATCAAAAAATATTCGCAGTGGTGAAGCTGCTATTGGTGGAGAAAGAAGTGAAAAAATAATGAAAGCTATATTTGGAAATGGCCCAAAAGATGAAAAAGAAATAGGATTTGGCGTATATAAAAAATATGGTATAGCTGAAGAAGGATTTGATATTGTATCCAATCAATTTTCAATACATTATTTCTTTAAAGATCGAAACACACTTAATAATTTTGTTAGAAATGTAAGTGAATGTTGTAAAGTTGGTGGACATTTTATCGGAACAACCTATAATGGTGAAAAAGTATATAATGAATTGGAGTCATTATCAAAAGGCGAAAGTATAAATATTATGGATGGTGAGAAAAAATTATGGGAAATAACAAAACAATATGATAATTTGAAGGATGGTTTTAAAGATGACGCAAATTGTGTAGGATTACAAATAGATGTATACCAAGAATCTATTAACAAAGTGTTTCCTGAATATTTAGTTAATTTTGAATATTTCAATAGCTTATTAGAACATTATGGGTTTGCACCTTTAAATGCCGAAGAATCTAACAAATTGGGATTTAATAAATCAATTGGTTCATTTGAAGATTTACATGACAATATGTTGAAAGAAACTAACAAACATAAATCAACAAGAAATTATTATGGTAAAGCTGACAAATTAAATTTGAATGAAAAACAAATATCATTCCTGAATAATTATTTTATATTCAAAAAAATTCGCGATGTCGATACAGAAAGTGTCTTCAATACTCAAATAAAAGAAATTATAAAAAAATCATCAAAGAAAAAAATAAAAAAATTAGGTAGGAAAATTAAAATTTCTAGAAAAAACCAAAAGAAAAAGAAACCATTAGTGATAAAACAATAAAAAAATTCGTTTAAATATAATTTAATATATACTTATTATATTTAAATGACATATTTTTCATTGTTACCCATAGACATCTGGTTAAATGAATCGCATATTAAAATAGAATTAATAAATAAAAAAAATGAAAAATTTTTAAGTAAAAGTTTATCACATTATTTGGTACAATGTAAAAGTAATATAAAAGATTATAATAATGATTGGGATAGTATGAAAAGAATTACAAACCCATATGAATATATACATACACCATTAACGAACCTAAAATATTGTATAAGTAAATATAAACCTATATCGAGAGCTTTTTTTAAATTAATTGAGATATATAATACATTTAATTTAGAAATAGATTTTGCACATAAAAATATAAAGTCATTTCATTTGGCAGAAGGTCCTGGGGGATTTGTCGAAGCCATGACTTATTTGAGAAAAAATACACGGGATAAATATTATGGTATGACATTAATTGATAATAATAATAATAATATACCATCGTGGAAAAAATGTAATAATTTATTGGAAAAAAATAAAAATATAATACTTGAATATGGTTTGGATAAAACTGGAAACTTATTTTGTCCTGAAAATTTAATATATTGTATTGAAAAATATGGACATAAAATGGATTTTATAACCGCGGATGGTGGTTTTGATTTTTCTGAAAACTTCAATACACAAGAAAATCAAGCGAGTCGTTTGATCTTAACAGAAATTATTTATGCCATATTAATGCAAAAACAAAATGGTTCTTTTGTTTTGAAAATGTATGATATATTTTTGAAATCATCGGTTGAATTTATTTATTTATTGAATTGTTTATACAAAAAAGTATATATTATAAAACCAAATACATCACGATTTGCTAACTCTGAAAAATATATAGTATGTAAACATTTTCGATTTTCAAATATAGATTTTATAAAGCAAAAGTTAATATCTATTATAAAAGTATTGTATAATATCGATTTTAAGAAATATAATATCAAATCTATTTTGAATATACCATTACAACACATATATATTAATCAAATTGAAGAAATCAATGCTATTTTTGGAAATCAACAAATAGAAACAATAACAAATACAATTAAATTAATAGAAAACAAAAAATCGGATAAGATATTACAATATAAAAATAATAACATTAATAAATGTATCCAATGGTGTGTTAAAAATAATATACCCTATAATAATTATAATCAATATACTAATTTATTTAAAAAAAGTTAATATTTAACATTTGAAATATTTTTGTGATAGAAATGCTACCGTCATATTGAGAATTTTTTTAGTAAATCTATAATTTAATTTTTCAACCATCCTATCCACTTTTTTTGGACAATTTGTGTTTGTCATTATTGTTAATAATTTAGTTTCATATTTACTATCGAAATCTGTAAATATCAAATGTATAAAAGGTATCAATTGATTTTTTTTCAACATATTAATGGATGTATCAAATTTCATTTGACCCAATTTCACAGTCTTTTTATAATATAAATTGAAATAATACCAAATTATAGTTGGAAACAAACAACACACTCCATAATTATCTCCGTGTTGTAAATTAGCACCGTGATAATTATGATTTTCCGTTTTATTATATCGAATTTTTATTTTTGTTGAAAGTTTAAAGAAATCTATAAAATCTTTCATCATAACAACATCTATATTGTTATGAAAATCATAATTAATAGTTTTTTGACGTTTGTAAATACTTGTAAATCTTTCATATGTTGTATAATCTTTTGTATCTACGCCGTGAGAATTTATCAAATAAGCATGGTATCCTTTTTTTAATGGGATAAAAATTACAACTAAACTATGATGTTCATAATCCTTTTTTTTGTTTTCTTCTTCTATTCCATAATTCAACGCATCAAACATTAAATATACAATTTTTTTTTTTTTGAATTCTACCTTCAGGGTTTCGAATAATGTCCATTCGTAAAAATCGTACGTTTTTGTTGTTTTATTTCTTTCATAAAATCCGCATTTTAACTTTTCAAAATATTTTTTTAACTTAACACGGTCATCTTTATGACAAATCGGAATAAATCTATGATAATCTATGGAACCTTGAACCAACGATACATTCGTATTATTGAACATTTTTCTTAATCTCAAATGATTATCACTATGTGGTTCACAGGAACCACAATCCAAATCGTCGTATGCAAGTTTTATATCATCTTTAATTTTATTTGTTTTTCCTTTGAATGATTTTAAAGGTTTATACATTGTTTTCGTTATTTAATAATCTTATTTAAATCTATCATTTTTATTTTCAATTTTTTGATTTGTTATAACTCTCGTATTATATTTTAATCTATTTATTCTAGACCTATTGCTTACTGCACCCTGGTTACTAAATTTTCTATTGCTTTTATTATAAGTTACTTTTGTATTACATACGCAATTTGCTTGATATATTTTTTTATCATAATCTTTATTTTCTAGGGCAAAATTAAATTCTCGTTGTTTAAATGTTCTACATCTATGTTTTAAATATGCTTGATTTCCATGAACTGGTTCAGTATAAATTCCCTTGTTTTCCCTCTGTTTAATTGTTGGATTATAACAAGTATCTTTATTGGCATGAATTGATAATGGATCTTTATAAATTTTATGTATCAATCCATTACAACCTGGAACTGAACAATCTAATCTTTTTTTTCCGGATGTTCTTTTATAATTATTATTATCTACTTTTATAAAATTCATTGACCCAAAACGAGAATTAGATTGATTAAAAAAACTCATATTTATTCTATATGGTGGTATAGTTCCATTATTATTAACCAATACACCATTACCCATACCATCATAGTTTGTTGAATAAAAAAATAAATTTGTTGGTGTATTTATATCCACAGTGAGTTGGATGGTTGAACCAGATTGCCCGACGTTTCCACTTCTAGAAAAATTCGAAAAATTATAATTTGAACCGCTATTATGAATACCATCTTGTATTAAACTAAAAAATAATGGTTTGTTAGTATTTGTGGAATCACCAACATCAAAAATATATGTATCACCATATTTTAATGCTAATACTCCTTCATTACCATCCATATAAAATTTACCATTTCCACTTCCTTGAACTGTAACTACAATAGTATTTGTAGACATTTATAGTATATATAGAAAAAACTATAAATGTTTAATTTCTTACTAATGCCTTAATTTCTTTAATTGGCCATAATTGTGAACCTGTTCCGCTATTTACTTGAAATCTTATTTTTATTTTACTATTTTGATGCATCATCATTGGTTTTATTCTAATTGTTATTGTATTACTAGGTGTATGATTTTTAATATGCCACGTAGCTGGATTATGAACATTGCTAACACCAATTGATTTAATAATACCAGAATCATTTTCCACATCAATCAATTCCATCGATTGAGGAGTTACACCATTGGCTAGTTTAATAAATTCCAGGTCTATATTACCAAAACTGCTTATTTCAGAAGAAATAACAAATCCAGTTAAGAAATTTCCTGATAATGGCGAACTAGGTGTAATATTTATAGATAAAGGTAAATGATTTGCTCCTGTTCCTGCTGTAGTTAAATAACTAAATGTTGTATTGTTTCCATCTACTATATTTCCAAAATCATTTCTTTCATTAGCAATTGTTCCCTGATTATTAATTAAATTAACCGTCATACCATTCAAATATATTTCTAATTCGGGACCAGTTGGTTCACTTCTAGGAACTGCACAATGTCGTATTCCATTAATTCTATTAGGAAAACTTTTACAGGGTAATCCACTAACATGTCCCGTAAATCTAGGTTTCCCAGCAAAATATTTACTTTCAGCACAAGGACAATTGGGGTCAGATGTATTTTTCTGTGAATCCATAATCGTATCAAATTTTAACTTGTCTAATCTTGAACCACTACTTACAGCACCCTGTTTATAGAAATTTTTATTATTTCTTTTATGTATTACTGGTTCTTTACATTCGTTACAATTACCTCGAAATGTGTTTGATGGAATTTGTGGTCCAGGAACAGCTAACGTTTCTCCATCATAAATATAAGCATCATCAACCGTAAAGTAATCATCATTGTCCAATACGACCCCTCCATCACCATAACAAGTTCCAACACGAACGTGTGTTATATCTCTTGTGGTTGGACTTACTGGTTCAACCTCTGTATATGTTTGGAATGCTTTATTTGTTGGTGAATATTCAAAATATTCTCCATCAGACATTCTAGTACAAGTAAATGTTCCATACGAATCATAATAACTATCGTAAGATAATTCAAATAAAAATTGTTCATTTCGTTGGTCAATCAAATTGCTAAAATCATGAAATTCATTTACTCTATTTGAATCTTCATTGTTTCCAGAAGCATAACTACCAGTAATAGAATGTCCACTAGTAGATCCTGCACTACCCCAATACATTTTTAAATTATTCGTCGTGTGTCCTCCACCATAGCTTGTAACTGGATCAATAAAAAGATTTATATAACCAGGGTTGTTACTTAAGTTTGAATCAAATCTATTAAATGTTTCACTAGCTAACGTAAAAATACCAAAATTTTTAATAGCGCCATTATACGACCAAAAATTAGGTTTAAATGTTACATACACCCGAATAGTAAAATTTTCTAACGAATTTGGTAACGTCATTATTTGATTTTGAAATAATATGGTTTTGTTATTATACATCGGTGCAATAGATTTAGGAATAGAATAACTTAGTTGTGGTTGTTCATATAATAATGTTATATCCAATTGTGGTAAATGTTTACCAAATAATCTAACTTCATCTATAGTTGCTTGAGAACTATATTTTGCGTCAGAATCTGCATAATCGGACAACATAGATAAACCTTTAAAATCAACTGCCGATTCAAAATAAATATGATGCCAACCAATTAATTCGTTAGTTTCTAAACCACCTGTTCCAATATCAAAATTATTTGAACCATAATTTGTCAATGTTTGTTCAATTCCATCCAAATATAATTTTACAATAGAACCATTAAATATTTCTAATTTACCTCTTTGATTACAACGCAATAAAGGACCGTCGCTAGATGTTGATGTTCTACCATCAAACAATATATCCCAACCATCATTATTTGCTACACCATCTGTATTGAAATCTTTAACCCAAAAACTAACACTCTTAACTTGTGGTGTCGTAAAATAACTTGATTGGCGATAATTTGATGTCATCAATCCTCCTTTTAAAGCATAACCTATATTATCTTTACCAGAGACGAATGTTGTATAATTACTTACTATATCTGCGTTTGAGCTTTGGTTCAGAAAATCATCATGAAATATTTGACTTCTTAAAATTCGATTATATTCATATACGGAAATATCTTCGGCGTTAACTACTTGATCCAAATTTGGATTGGGTGGTGTATAAAAATTATCATTGTAATATTTAAAATCAACATTCTCATAATTTCTACATCTTTTTTTTAAATACTCCGAATAACTAGAGATTTTTTTCTTTTTAACATATTTTTTTAATTTAGAATCATATACTTTCTTTTCTTGCATACCCGAACGAATACGTTTACTATAACATGTTGATTTAGAAACACCTTTTGAATGATTATCTTTATAAACTACAATAGTTTCCGTACCACAATTATTTAAATTTTTTCTCCATCCCTGTAATGGCAATATACCTGCCGAACCTACTTTACATAAACTTCCATCTGGTAATCTTACACAATTATTTCTATCTTTAAGAATTGTATTTTGCCTCACATTAATATTGGAGTAGCTGCCTTTTTGCGTTACTACCAACCCATTATTATTATTTCCTCTGTTTTTTACTTTTCGAGATTTTAAATTTAGCATTTATATTACAAATAGAAAATAAATATTATTATTTATATAATGAAGAAATATATATTAATTGGCTTAATAATAGCAGGATCTATTATTTTGTATGATTTATACTTTACTAAAATCCGTGAGGGTCTTAAAAAAATAGAAGATTCGTGTGAAGCTAAAAAACCAGACTTATGTGTTAAAATTTTAGATAATAAAGAGAAAATTAAACAATTAAATAAAAAAACATCAATTGTTAAAAAAGCTTATGACGAAATGTTTAAAATAGTTCAAGAAAATATAACACTTTCAACGAATAATAAAAAAGCAAATGATGCATTAGATGAACAATTTAGTTAAAATAAAATAGAATATAAATATATATGTTGGTGTATTTTTTAATTCTATTACTTATTACATTATTTATTCATAATATATTCAAAAAATTGAATTTGGTAGAAGGTCTTTCATGTGAAAAAAATAGAGATGAAGTCGTTAATATAAATTCCGCTAAAATTAAATCTTTAGATAAAGTTATTACGAATGTAGATAATGTATTGAAAGTATTAAAAAAGGATGTTGGTGAAAATAAAACTAGAACTATAACAAATGAAAAAAGTATTAATGCTACAAGTAAAAAATCGGATGAAAAAGCAAATGCTAAAATGAAAGAAATGAGCTAATTAATGTTTATATCTGAAAATAATTTATTAATATTTGTATCCGTTAATAAATTTTTAACCTTATCATATTCCAACATATTATTTGTATTACCATTACATCCATTGTTTATTAAATCTATAGCCCCCGAAGTTTCTGTTGGTATTTTTTTTATATTTTTAATTTTTAATAATTTATTATAAATATTTTTTTTAAAATTATGTATATGCACTTCCAGATCTTCTGTTTTATTTAATGAAATTATAGTACATTTACCATAATTACTAACCCCTGAATATACACCACAATCTAATCCAATATTATTTTTCATATTCGCTGTAGGATAATCTACCATCTTAGTAGCTATACCACTTCCACGTATCACTTTGCCATTAATATTATTATAATTTTCTTTTATTTTTGTATTAATAATACACATAAAAAATATCGTCATAATTAAAAAAATAATAATATACTTGTTCATTTTATTAGAGATAATCATTATATATAATAATTTAGATAATATCATTCAATTCATAATTTTTTATAATTTGATTGTTGAGTTTGCGATTCATGTTATTTATTATCCTTCTTTCTTTATAATAAAATAATAACCACCAAAAAATAGTCAATACATTTCCAAGAGTTGCATAATTAATGAACGATTGAAAATCATTTGAAGTATAGTAATAAATTATTTGTGGATAAAACATCCATATATTATTAAATAATGTATACAATAATGTTTTTTTAATATAATGTTTTTTACGGTAAATGTTAAAGTATAAATTATAAAAGTAAAAAATAGATAAACAAGCATTTATATTAAATTGTGTTATAGAAGAATAATAAGTTATTGCTGTTATAGGATTATTTATTAATAATGTGTTATATTCATCATTCTGTTTATTCGTAAATGTTATAATTAATGTAGAATAATAATAATTATTGAATATTAGTTCAAATAAAAAAGTAACATAAGAAATGATTAAAATTAATCCCCCAAATATAATTATAATAGGATAAGTATAATTATTACATTTACACATATGTTTTTCAATTGGATATTCTTTTACTATTTTATAGAAAACATGACATTCCATACATCTTTTTTTAGCAATCAAATTTGTGGTAGTATCCCTCCATTTTTTTAAACATTTTATATGAACATATTTACTTGTTCCATTGCAAGCACACGGATATATAAAAATATTGTCTATAGTTTGTGGTTCAAAACATATACGACATTCATTGGACATTGTTAATTCATTTGAAATATTCATTATAATATTTTTTTATTTTTTTTTGATAATTATATCTTATAATTATATATATGTCTTACGATAAACCGGGAATAATAGGACCAAATTATAAATATCACAAACAAATAAAAAGTGCAGACGAAATGGGTATGGGTACGGATGGTGATCAATTAGATGACAATATTGCGGGATTGGGTGCATATGCGGGTATTATTTTTGATGGTAGAAGTAATGCCAACAAATCAGGATATAATAGGCCTTTAGGCAATTCTTTTTTTATTAAAACAGGACAAACATGTAAATATGGTGAAGATGAAGTTGATATGATGAAATATGTAAATAATATACCAAGTGGAAGTGTTATACCTGGGAGAAAAGGATTAATACCCGGTATAGCTGAAAATGTGGTTGCAATGATTCCTACTGATATATTATCTTCTTTTATGGATGGACCAAATGTTGAATGTGTTGAATCTTGTCAACTTGTTGGAAAAGCAGGTTCTAGAAAGAAAAAATGTTTATTTGTTAATAAAAGAGATGTTGAAGGGTTTTCCAATATCAATGATAATTTAATATCTAAAAACAGTATTGTTAAACAATTTTCATCTGTTTATAATATTGGTGTCGGTGTATTATTTATTTATATTTTGTCAAAATTAATGTCAAGACATTAAAACCACAAATGCTGAATTGTTTTTTGTTGACATACTACTATTGCTAAAACATAAAATAATATTCCAATTATTAAATGTAATATAAATGGTGCAGTATATTCATATCCAAAAAAATGTAATATTTTTGATAAAGGACTATCTTCACTTACAGGATATATACCCCAAAATATAGCATTTAATAAAAATAATGCTGACAATATAATTCTAATCATTTTTAATATGAAAATATTTAATATTAAAAATAATACTTTATTTCTATGTCTTCCTTTTTCTTGTTTTGCGTTTTAGTAATTTTCTTTTTTCTTTTCGTGTAAATTTGGAAGGATAATTTTTCTTAGGATAAGCATATCCTGTATGGTATTTAACGTGTGTATCAACGTTTGATAATATTGGTCCTAAATTTTGCTCTACTAATAACCCTTTATCAAATTGTGGTTCTACAGGAACATATGTTGACATGGATGCAAATATTAAATAATTGAACATTGCTGCTTTTTTATAGTCTTTTTTTTTCATTGCTTTTTTCATCATAGGAATATATTTATTCATTATCTTACCTACAGTTGGAGGCTCCGGTGGTTTATTTACGTGTTCCATTAATGTATTGTATAATTTTTTATTTAATTTGCTATTGCGAGTTTGTTGTTTAATAAACGCATTACTTTGTTTTCTAGTTTGTCTTTTTTTTATGGTATATTTTCTTTTCTTTTTAGTACGATTATTATTGATTTTAATACTTCTTGATTTATTTTTATTCATATAAAAATAAGTCATATTTTATTTTTTTCTTCGTTTGGTTGTCTTTCTTTTTCTTCTTTTTCTGCTTTTTCTGCTTTTTCTTTTTTTACGCGATTTTCTAGCTGTTTTACTATTTAATTTTTTTTTTACCAATGGAACCATTTGACTTACTCTTTTAATTTTTGTTTTAATTAAATCTACTTCTTGTATTAATTGTAAAACCTTTTTTTCTTTTTTTTTTGGAACGTTTTTACCATTTCCGATTATTATCATAAGATCTTCAAATAATATGTTTAATATTTTTTCTCGTTTTACTAAATTATATTTCAATAAATCAATTATCGCTTTTTTTCCATTACCACCTCCAAATTGATCTATGGTATTATTAATGATTGGTTGTGAAGATGTTGAAGTACTGCAAAACAAATTTTTTGGAGAGAACCGGTTTGTTATATTCATTAACGTTGGTATTTTGAAAAACTGTAGTGAAAACGGATTTTTAAACCAACCTTCTTCTTTTTTTATTCCCACAGCTACTTCGGCTTGATCTTTCAAATCCGTTGCTGTATCAATAGCTTGTTGTCGTATTTCGTTGCCTTTTGTTATAGCTTGTTCTTGAAATTCATTTGCTTTATATCTAGCTTGGTCTTGTAAATCATTTACTCTATTTTGTGTTTTTATTCTAGCATCATTTGCCATACCTTCTGCTTGAGACCATATTCTTCTTGATACTTGTTCCGCTTTTAATGCGGTATCTCTAGCTGTATCACGAATATTTCGCCCCATTTCCACAGATGTTTGACCTATATTATTTATTTCACTCTGTATTGAATTTTTTAAGTTATTTGCATTGTTTTTTATATCATTATTAATAGCTTGATTCATAATATATAATACAATTAGATTATATTATGAATAATTTATGTATAATTTTTTCTTAATTCTATTTGCATTTTTTTTTGTTCTTCAGTTAATTCTTTCAATCTAGCTAGTTGTGTATTTATACCTATACGATTTAAAACTGCTTCAAATTTTTGTTTACCCTCCAAAAAATCTTTATGACAATTAACATACATTTCAACTAAAATTTTACGCGTTTCATCTATAATTGTTTGTAAATTTTTTTCATCTAAATTTGGATTAATAATCACATTGTTTCTTTTTTTGGACTTATGTCCATATTCAGTATAACTAGGTGCTGAATCTTTTGAAAATAATTTATTTAAAATAGATAATAATTGGTTTTCATATTTAAAAGTATTATTACTCATAGTAGCTAAATGTTTTGCGTATATATCAAATTCTGAGGATGCTTTTGATTTTTCAAATTTGATTGTTGATTTTCGTTGCCAACTTAAATCAGAATTAGAACAAATAGCATCTTTGTGATAACTTTTTAATCTTATATGCGAAAATTTATTGATTCCTTCTGGTAATTTTTCTTCACCTGTAAACGCTTTATAAAAAGCTTCCAAATCTTCTTTGTATTTTTTTTTTGATTCAATGGTCATACCACTGTATTTATTATTATCTATATTGTATTCATCATAATATAATTGTTCTAATTCTGGAATACCTATTTCATTAAATAAACTTTTTTCATCATTGGCTACAATATTCGCACCAGCTGATTGTGTTCGTTTATATGGTCTTGCATATAATACTTTATCGGATGATGATATACTTTGCGAGGTTCCTTTATCACTATATCTATCACGATTTTCTATTCTATTTGTCATGTTATCTCTTCTATCATCTTTTCTATCATCTTTTCTTTCTTCACTTCTTTCTGGTATTCTATCTCTACTTCTTTCTGGTATTCTATCTCTACTACTTTCTGGTATTCTATCTCTACTACTTTCTGGTATTCTATCTCTACTACTTTCTGGTATTCTATCTCTACTTCTTTCTGGTATTCTATCTCTACTTCTTCCTCGTCTATCATCACTTCTATCTCTACTTCTTTCTCGTCTATCATCATATCTATCTCTACTTCTTTCTGGTATTCTTTCTCTACTTCTTCCTCTTCTTTCATATCTACCTTCACTTCTTTCTCCCATTCGTTTTTTTATCAAATCTAAATCAACTTTTGATTTTACTTCGTCTTTGGATTTTTTTTTTGGTTTATTCATATCGCAAATATCCATTTTAATTCTAGCTACGTCAACTTCTTTACCATCTACTGTATCTTTTATCATATCAGCATATAATGCATGTATTCGATTACTACATAACGAGTCTCTTATTAATTTTCTACTATGTCTTTTATTGCTAGGAATTTTACTACTATCCGAAACTTGTATTCTTATTTTTTTTCCAGTTTCATCTTCATCATAATATACCCATTGTGGATTTATGGATTTGTGTATTGCATTGAATAAATGTCCAAATTTTACATAAAATTTGGCAATACCCTTACACATTCTTTTTTTTTTGACACTATCGTAAACTTTAAAATCTTGAACTCTTTTATTTATATTTTTTCTAGTATCACTACCAGAATTCCATCCATACATTAATCGTTCTGTATTTTTTTTATCAATAACTGAATCACCCTTTATATGTTGATCTAAATATGTAACTTCTTTTAATGTCAATACTTTGTCTAAAACATCCGATGTTAATATTATTAAATCTTCGCAATACGTTGGATCATCTAATTTAGATAATTTAGAATTAAATAAATACCACGCTACTGCCTTATGCATTACACTAACTGTTGTTTGTGGATTGTTTTTGCTTTTTTTAGTATTTGAATTTTTTGGTCCTGCTGATGTACTTTGATTTGCACCCATATAAATTTATATAATAAAATAAATATTAAAATAAATATTAAAATTGAATTAAAAACATATAATTATTATATTGTAAATTATAATGAATAATAGCAGTACAAAAAAAATAAAGAAAAGATTATCTAAGAAAAATAAATTTGATTTATGGAAACAATTTGATGATGAAATTAATGAAAAAATGGAATGTGTATACGATGAAAAAAATATTAAAACTACTTGTGACTTATGTCAATATCCGGTTTTATTATCAGAACAACACTTTCCAGTATGTACTAATTCAAAATGTGGTATTATTTATAAAGATGTTTTGGATCAATCACCAGAATGGAGATATTATGGTGCCGATGATAATAATTCTAAAGATCCTACTAGATGTGGAATGCCTATAAATCCATTGTTGAAACAATCGTCTTATGGATGTAAAGTAGTATGTGGACATAGATCCAGTTATGAAATGAAAAAAATAAGAAGATATACAGAATGGCAATCTATGCCATATACCGAAAAAGCATTGTATGATGAGTTTGAAAAAATTAAAAGTCTTGCAACACAATCGGGCATTCCTAAAATTATCATCAACGAAGCTTTACGACAACACAAAAAGATATCTGAAATGAGGACATTTAGAGGTTTAAATAGAGATGGGATAATTGCGGCTTCAATATATATAGCGTGTCGTGTAAATTTATTTCCTAGAACAGCTAAAGAAATTGCTGTAATATTTAAACTAGACACATCAAGTAGTACTAAAGGTTGTAAAAATGCAACACATCTGCTCAATAATTTAGAAACAGATGATACTGAAAATAAAAAAACCTTTTTAGGAAAATCAAAGCCTATAAATTTTATTGAACGATTTTGTAGTAAGTTAAATATCAATATAGAATTAACAAAATTATCAAAATTTGTAGCATTGCAAATTGAACGGAAAAATATAATACCTGAAAACACGCCACATTCAGTTGCCGCTGGTATTATATACTTTATAGCACAAACGTGTCATTTAAATATAAGCAAAAAGGATGTATACAATGTCAGCACTATTAGCGAAGTCACAATTAATAAATGTTATAAAAAACTTATTAATGAAAAAAAACAATTAATACCATCAGTGATTATAGAAAAATATTCGTAATATATAAGATGAGTGAAATACCAAAAAAAATATTTATTATACCTTACCGTGATAGAGAGCAACATAAAATTGTGTTTGTAAATCAATATAAACATATACTAAAAAAGCATTCATACGCTATGTTTTTTGTTCATCAAACCGATGATAGACCGTTCAATCGTGGTGCAACTAAAAATATAGGATTTTTACACGCAAAAGAAAAATATCCAGATGATTACAAAAAAATTACATTTATTTTCAATGATATTGATACACTGCCTTATGATGAAACCACTTGCGATTTTAATACATCATTTGGTAAAGTAAAACATTTTTTTGGATTTAAACAAACTTTAGGAGGTATTATAGCTATAAAAGGTAATGATTTTGAAAAAATTAATGGTTTTCCAAATATATGGGGTTGGGGATACGAAGATAATGCTTTAAAACAAAGATGGGTGAAAAGTAAAGGTACAATAGATTATTCGCAATTTTATCCGTATAAAGACCGGTCTATTGTTTTATTATATCACGGTGAAAAAAAATTATACGCACAAAAAGAAACATGGAATGCTTTTTGGAATGATACTGGTTTAGATGGATTAAAAACATTATCAAAAATTAAATATGATGTAAAAGATGAAAAAGAAAATGTATTTATGATTAATGTATCTACATTTGAAAGCATGAACGCGCCGCCTAAAAAAATGATAAATGGCGTTCCGCCTGTTAATTTTGGAAAACCTAGTCGTGTATATTCAAAGGCCACACGACATTTTAGAAGCATGGGTGGTTTATTTGGTAAGAAGTAATTTATGTTTATTTATCAATTCTTCGCATAATTTTTTCACGGGATCATTTGGATACAATGATCCCGATGGGTTATATCTTGGATTCCCTCCTTGATTAATAATGAATTTATTTCTCATTGGATAAAAAAAATCTGGATAATAAACTTTTGTAATCCAATCATCACAAAACCAATTTTTGATTTCTGGTGGAAAAAAAAATCCAAATGTCTCCATATGCTTCCTAGAAACAAATGTCTGTGTTTGAATGAAACGTTCTCCTCCTGGCAAACACGACCTAGGATTTGCTCTTATTCTACCATAATCCAATGGACCAGTTAGCCCAACGTTATTATGATTTCGTAAATTACTTATAGATTGTTTGGTCCAATCTATATTAAGAAATGTAATATCATCACCACATTGATAAAAATAATCACAATTATCATCATATGCTTTTTTAAATAATCGGTTCCACATTTTAGTTACCCATCCCTTTTCAATTCCATTCATGCTAACAAATTCAATGGAAACAGTGGGCATTATATTTTCGAACTTTTTGATAACGGATTTTTCATTTTCTTTTGAAAATAACCTATCACTATCATCTATACCTAAATATATTGTATAATTATATTCTTTATTATACGTGTTCATAAATGATTTCATAAAAATATTATACAAATATGTTTCTTTTACATCTTTCCAATTTCGCCCTGTTGTTGTTGTTGGTATTAATATGCCAATTTTATATGCCATTTAATATAATTAACTTTTTAATATTTAAATAATAACCGAATATTTTATTATATGTATAAAATACCTGAAAAAAAACATTATACTATGATAAATAAATATGAAAAAAAATTATATTCGCAAAATGGTGAAGATGGTGTTATAAATTATATTTTTCTTGTAATAAAAACTAAAACAAAAAAATTTGTTGAATTTGGTTTTGGTATAAATGAAAACAATTCAATTAATTTGATTGTTAATCACGATTTTGATGGTTTGTTTATAGATGGAAATAAAAATACTTGTTTACAATCAAAAGAATTATATAAAAGAGTAACTAAAAAAAATATACAATTTTTGAATGCTTTTATTACTAAACAAAATATAAATGGTTTAATAGGTAGACATTGTAGAGGCGAAATAGATTTTTTATCTATTGATATTGATGGAAATGACTGTCATATACTTGATACAATTACATGTGTAAAGCCAAGAGTTATTTGTGTAGAATTTTGTAGTTCTATTGGACCATATCGCTCAGTTACCGTGAAATATAAACCAACATTTATAAGACATAATGAACATAATTCAGGAATGTATTGTGGTGGTTCGTTGTTAGGCACTACTAATATTATGAAAAAAAAAGGTTATTCATTAGTAGGAGTTGTTCATGGGTTAAACGCATTTTATGTACAAAATGATATTTTAGAAAATTTAAATGACCCATTATTATTACCAAAATTAAATCCGATTGATAGTTGGATGCCACATTTTGATAGAACTATCGTACGAAACATAAGTCTTGAAACACAATATAATTATATTAAAGATTTGAATTGGACAGAAATTGATAATAGCGGTAATATATTAAATTAGGTTAAATATATAAAATTAAATAATTAATATATTTAATGAATGAAATAGAAAAACATTGTAAATATGTTTCTTCGCGTGGTATTGCACAAAATTGTGATGTTTTTCCACCAACTATAAAATCGGATACAATGACTTTTAATCCTCTATATTATTACGATATTAAACAGGGTGATAAAGTATATGTTATAACATCGGTGTTACATCATTTTACTAAATTGATTTTACCAATATTAGAACGAAAAAACATTTCAATTAAGTTAATAACGGGTGCGTGTGTAAAAGGAGCTCCGTGTGAAATAAGTAATTTTCATCGAATTAATTATATAGAACGTTTTTTTATAAACAGTAAATCAATTACATATTGGTTTACGCAAAATTATGATTATCATAAACTATATAATAAAATTATACCAATACCATTGGGATTGGATTATCATACTCTACAGAAAAATATTCATTGGTGGGGACCAAAGCAAACGGCAGTTCAGCAAGATAATAAAATAGATCAAATATATAAATCTTCTCATTCATTTTATGAACGCATTAATAAATCGTTCTCTTTTTATCAATTTCAAATGTTTAATCGTCACGGAAAGGATAGATACCTGGCGAATGATGCTTTAAAGGGTAAAAAATTTAATATATTCTTAAATGAAAGACTGAATAGAAATACTACATGGAAATTATGTAGTGGTTATAAATATATTATTTCACCACACGGCAACGGATTGGATTGCCATAGAACTTATGAAGCTATGTGTTTGGGTTGTCTTCCCGTTGTTCGATCTTCATCGCTTAATTTAATTTACAAAGATATGCCTGTTATTATATTAAATTCGTGGGATTCTATTTCGCCAGAATTACTAGAAAAATTAGCTGAACAAAAAATTAAAAATAGTAGACAAAAATTAATGCTCAAATATTGGGTTGATTTTATTAATAATTATTAATTCTTTTTCACAATATGCTGTGGTTCTGCATATACAAGCAATGATGGACAAATAAATATTCTTCCATTATTATTTTCCCTTATCTGCTTATGAAATGAAACATGTTCACAAGTAGTCTGCGAACATTTACCCATTCTAAAATGATATTCTTGATTTAAATATTCTTTACACGAACATTCTCCCATCATTCCATTATAATAACAATTTTTTATTATCGACATTTTATAAATTCCCATACCTCCAAACGCAGAATCTACACTTATTAATTGTTCTTTTGTTGGTATTACTTTTTGAAAATTCCCTACATGTATTAATGTAGATAAACCTCTATTAAATCCTAATTTGGTTGTATGATTGATCATATCCCAACAATCATACTGTAAATCCAATTCCCATATTTTATTTTTTTTACATCGTAGCGCATATATATCATAATATGGTCCAATGCAATTGGCTGTTAAAACATCCCATTTGCTCAAATCTTTTTCAAATTCTTTTTGAACCATTTTACCTTTAAAGCCTTTTAAAACATCATCTAGGTCACTCATGATTACATAATCATAATCGGAAAATGTTGTATTTATATATTCTAATAATTTATTTCTTCCCCAGGATAATATTACGGTTCTTCCCCCCAATACATTTATATTTTGCTCACTTATAATGTGTATGGTATCTGATTTTATTTTGTTTAATATTTCGGTTGTTCCGTCCGTAGAATCATTTTCATATAATACCATTTTAAAATCCAAACAATATTTTTGTAATTCCAATAAACTATTAATATTCTTTTCTATCGTTTTTGCACCATTTTTTATTGTTCCACATACTACTACTTTTAATTTATCCATTATATTATGTATTTAATTATTTATCATTATATCAATTTAAATATTATATTAATACTTTATTAAATGCAATTCTTAAAACAAGAATATACAGTTCAAGAACGAATGAACGGTTTTAAAAAATTACAAAATACTATATCTATTGCAACAAGTACGAATAGTAAATTTTTTATTGGTAGATTATCTGGTAATGAATGTAGATTTTGCGGTTTATATTTGGCGAAAAAAGATTGGAAACGAATGATACCATATATGTCCACTGTTCCAGGTATTTGTATTACAAATAATAGCTCTGCTTTTACTTATGTAACAACATATCTAGAAGCAGTAAGAAATTGTAATTTATTGGGAGTATGGGACAAAAGCATGTATAGTCAGGCTGAAGATTTCTATAAATATTTATCAAGAGATATACCATTTAAACAAACATTCCATGCTTGTGGGTTGGAACCATATTATTTTTTTGATAAATCCAAATATAATTTGGGAAATATTTCTTATACAATACCTACAAGTATAAGAGGTAAACGAATTCTAATTATTAGTAGTCATATACATAGTGTGGAAAAACAATTACAAGATCTTAATTTCATTTACTACCCACATAAAATATTTAATGATAATGAATTTGTTTTATTAAGACCACCAGTGACATTGGCTGGAAATGGTGATGATATTGATTGGGTTCATCATTTTAATTACTTTAAAAATGAAGTGGCAAAGAAAAAAGATGATTTTGATATAGCATTGGTTAGTTGCGGTGGTTATGGTATGCCTATTTCAAATTATATTTATAAAGATTTAAACAAAAGTTGTATATACGTTGGTGGTGCGTTACAATTATTTTTTGGTATTAATGGAAACAGATGGAAAAACAATGAAACCGTTAATAAATATAAAAATTCTTATTGGATAAATCCATTAAAAGAAGATATACCAAAAAATCATTTGAAAGTCGAAGGCTCAGCATATTGGTCATAAAAGAATATTTATATTATATATAGATGAATAATATTTCAAAAGATATATTAATAGAGACATTAGTAAAAAATAAAACTATATTAACTTTTTGGTTAATGAATACATTTTTAGAAAATAAAAGTACAAAAAATATTTCAAAAGATTATATAAAACACATAAAAAAATCAGTAACTTTAGCTATCAAAAGTTTACCAATAATGATTAATGAAAAATTAGGTAAAAAATCTCGTAAAAAATCTCGTAAAAAATCTCGTAAAAAATCTCGTAAAAAATCTTGTAAAAAAAAATCAAAGAAACAAAATGGTGGCATGCCTCCCGTTATAATATATACCGGTTTATTAGTATTGGGTAGTGCTTATAGTCTTCTTAGTTATGACCAACATCTTACTATCGAAAAGACAATAATATCGGTAAAAGAAGAATTTCTTATAGCAGGTCACGAAGCAATGCGAGATAATTATCCACATTTAGCTCTAGTATATAAACAAATTTCTGAAAATCCCTTTAATAATCAATGTCAAATATATAATCCCAACCAATTAACATTTACTTCAAACAATGAAATTGGTTTAGATAGAGATAATACATTGAAATTGCCAGGAACATCAGAACAACAAAAAGAAAATAAAAAAAAAGCAGAAAGTAAAGCTTTAGAATTATATAAAGATATGCAAATTAACAATAAAAAAGGAGAAGTAGATAATTTAGATAATATAATTAAGGATAACAAATTAAATAACATAATTGATTGTCACGTAAACAATGTGTTAGTTGCTATATTGGCAGAAACTCAAGATATAGTAAAAGAAATTCAAGAAGAAATAGGACCACAAGGAACATATGATACGCTTATGAATTTGTTTGGTTTATTTATAAACCCTAATGGCATAGATACACATATAGATAATGCTATGAAATCTATTGATAATATTAATTTAAAATTAAACAATAAAGCATCAGACGCGGCTAAACTTAGAAACAATATGAAAATAATTTTTAATAAAGTTACTTCTCTCATTAAAGGAGGGAATTTAAGAATAAATAATGCCAATACAGCAAAACATATTATTCAAGCTACTGCTTTAACAATGGTTACCGGTGGTTCGGGAACATTGGCAAATGCTTTAATAGCGGCACCAGCAGCAACCGTTGGAATAATGGGTGTTAGTTCAGCATTAGATATTGGTTCGCAAAAATTAGCAAATATTACTAGTGGTCCAACATTTACACGGTTAAATGGTGTAAAGAAAAAAACTAAAAGAAAAAAAATTAAACGAAAAACCAAAAGAAAATAATTATATAATAATATTTATTAAATTAGATATTATTATTAAAACTCAGCATCATCCATGTTAAAAACTTCATCACTTTTTTGTCCACTACTCAATGAATAGTCACCTACTCTTTTTTCGAAGAAATTTGTTTTACCTTCCAAAGAAATCATTTCCATGAAGTCGAATGGATTGCTTGTTTTATATATTTTTTCAAATCCCAATTGAACTACCAACCTATCTGCAACAAATTCAATATATTGACTCATCAAGTTAGCATTCATGCCTATTAATTTGCAAGGCAGTGCTTCGCAAATAAATTCTTTTTCAATAGTCACCGCTTCTTTTATTATTTCGTATATTTTTGATTTTTTTGTTTTTTTCACTAATTTAGAAAATAACATGACAGCGAAATCAGTATGCATTCCTTCATCGCGAGATATCAATTCATTGCTGAAAGTTAATCCGGGCATCAACCCACGTTTCTTTAACCAATAAATTGAACAGAATGCACCTGAAAAAAATATACCTTCTACACAGGCAAAAGCAACTAGTCTTGTTGCAAATGACGATCTATTGTCACCAATCCATTTTAATGCCCAATCGGCCTTTTTTTTAATGCAAGGGAAATTATCAATTGCTTTAAATAATTTTGTTTTTTCTTCATCGTTTTTAATTAACGTATCGATTAAAAGTGAATACGTTTCACTATGGACATTTTCCATCATTAATTGAAATCCGTACGCCGCCCTTGCTTCTGGTAGTTGTACTTCAGTTAGAAATCGTTGTCCCAAATTTTCCAGGACTATGCCATCCGAAGCGGCGAAAAATGCAAGAATATGTTTTACAAAATGTTTTTCTTTTTCACTCAGCGTATTCCAATGTGATAAATCTTTTGACATATCAATTTCTTCTGTTCGCCAGAAACAGTCCATTTGTTTTTTGTAAATTCCCCATATATCATGGTCAGAAACGGGAAACATTACGTACCGATTAGGGTTTTCGCAGAGTAGAGGTTCTTCTAAATTTTTAGACATCCTAAATATTTTGTAATATCAGTTTAGATTTAAATATTTTACAATATATATTTAATTATATAACTTACCTTTGATGTATTAAAAATAAAATAATTATCAAATTCGCCTACAATATGTAATCGTTTTAATAATTATATTATTTTGTATGTATAATATAAACATGGATGCTGCTAAAAAAGATATGATTTTACACCAGATTGAGTGCGAAATAAAAAATAACAAAAAAAAAATGATGAACCGCTTATATGAATTAGATAGAGTAAAACAACACAATACATTTTTGGATAAAGTTCATGAAGATTACGAAAAATATAAAGATCATATTGTCAAACAAGAAGAAAATAAACAACGCGAAATGAAATTGATTTTGGATTATTTAGAAAAAACAAGAAAAGAAGCAGGACTTTCAGAGGAAATGGTAAAACGAACTAAATTCCAACAGCAAAAAATTGTTAAACGAATGAATAATGTTCGTGATGAATTAGCAAATTTAGTAGATAAAAATAAATAATTGTAATATATATATTTATGTCTGTAACGGCTCAAACCGTATTATCTGCATTAGAAAAATTACAAGAAAGTTATGTTGATAAAAAAAATACCATGAATAATACATTAAATAAAATTTTAGCGGAGACTAAAACAATAGAATATTGTGTATCAAATCTAATTACAAATTTTGGAGACAAAGCAGAATTATCATCCAAATTAGATGAAGCTAAAAAATCATATAATACAGCAAAAACTCAAGCGAATGTAAGTGAAGAGGAATTGAAAAAAATAAATGAGAAAGTAACAGAATTAAAAACAGAAATTGATGACAAAGAAGAGCAAAATATAAAATTACTTAAAAAAATCGAGGATGCAACACATCATATGAAATCGATGTGTAGTATTGGTTCGTCAGGAAAGGCGTCGGCTGAATTAAAAGTTTTAGAAGATGAAAGAACTAGAATAAACGATAAAATTGATAATTTAGATAAAAAAAAAATGGTATACAAAAAGCAGGATAAAATAAAACGACTCCGGAATGAGTTAGATGAGGTAGAAAAAAAAATTAGAACTTTTACCCAAACAGTAGTGAGTGAGGGAGAATCCAAATTTAAAGAAATGATAACAGCTTTAAAGTCAATATATGGGTCTTTCCCAGAAGATGATACTTTAAAACAAATATTAAATGAAACAGATGATTCTGAAGTTGAACGACTGATGAATCCAATTCTTAAATCATTAGTTTTAACAGAAGAAGAAAAAACGAAGTTATTAGAAACAGCAAAAAATTTCATGTCAAACAAAGCAAATCCAGCAACAACACAACCAGAACAGAAAGCAGAAACGTCAGAAGTGAACGCAGAAGGATATCATATAATTCCTACAGAAGATAATGACTATGAATTTGGAACAGCAAGGACAATAGACCACACTAAAGGAACCTCCGGAGGTTATAAACATTCTTCCAGAAAATCTAGAAGCAAATCCACTCGTAAACGTGTTAAAAATAAATTCAAAAAGATTAAAATTTTTAGTAAAAAACGATCCAGAAAAAAAAAGAAATAAATCAAACGTAATAATATATGAATAAAGGGTATTTGTATTTAACTATTGCAGTTATTTCAGGATGTATTGGAAATATCATGGCCAAACAATCTAATGGATTTACAAAAATCTTACCATCTGTAATAGCTTCTATAACATTACTTATATATATTTATTGTTTCGCTATAGCTTTAAAAACTATTCCTTTGGGATTAACCTATATAACATATTCAACTATATTGGTTTTATTTACCACTTTATTTGGCATTTGTTTTTATAATGAACATTTTAATAAATATACTATTTTAGGAACTATTTTAATTTTATCTGGTATTACCATTATTTATTTAAAAAAAAATTAATATTTTTATTTACATATTAAAATATTAATGTTTTAAATGATTTATTCCACTGCATCTACGTTTCCCTAAAATAAATTTCCAAAGTGAAAATTTACCTTTATACTCTCTTTTTTGAGCAATTAAATAAGTTACGAAACCAACTATGGCTAAAGATATTGCTACTTTTTCTAATAATGACATAATTTTATTATATTTTTCTTCTTCTTCTTTTGTTAAATCATCTATGCCTTTTTTAAAATCAACTTGTTGTTGTATTACATAAATTGTAGCCAACAAAGAGAAAACTATTATTGAGAATGTTAAATTCATCCGGGTTAATAGCATATATAAAACCCAAATTTTAACTGATATTTTCATATGTTCAAACGGTGACGATAATTTATTATCAACAACATTAAGTGTGAAATATATTAATAAAAATACTAACATTTCTTTCATTTCCATACTGTATGTAAATAATGTTTGAATTTGACATCCTAACGTATTACCTATAAAATTTCCAGATACAATTAAAAAAAGTAAAAATAATCCTTTTACATACGTAATATCCATATATATATAAATATATATATATATATTTATTTCCATTTACCGTGAATCTGTCTATATAATAATTCTTTAGGATTCTTCCTTTTTTGTATTAATTTCTTTTTTTTAGCAATATAATTTCTCCATTTTCGTTGAAATATACGTAACCAAAATGTTTTTGGAATACATATTAATTCTCCAGTTTCGGTCTCATATGTTTTAGCAATATTCAATTGGCAAAAATATTTTTTTCTATGAAGTTGCCAAAAATTTTCAATAATTGGATGATTTATACGATAATTTTGTTCGGCATCACGTATCCAATTTTCCATATGATATATCAATTCTTGTAAATCTTCTGGTTCATTATAAAATTCAAATAGTTCAATTGTATGTTGACAAATAAACGTACCATTGTATTTATTCGGCAAATTCCTTTGTTCCCATGGACCGTGAAACGCTGAAAAATATGGTTCAAAAATACATAATGAATATTTTGACATTTAATTAATTTAATTAAATTACATATATATCAATTTTTTTTATTTAAATTATATATAATGGTAATGAAAGATGTTAAAAAATTATTAAACAATAAACTTGTTTTTTATGCTGTAGCTGCTTTAGCGGTTGTTAACGTAGCAGGATATGCAACTACACGGTCATATCCTTGTTTAGGCGCTTTTGCGGTTTCAGCTTTGGTTGTTAATCATTTCTTGAAAAATAAAGTTCTTGCATTATTGGGTGGGTTATTTGTGGCTAATTTCTTTTATGGTTGTGGACGCGTCCATGAAAGCTTCAAAACTGGCGAAAATGCGGATGTTGCATCAATGATGAAAGCCGCTGCGGAGAAAGCAGGCGAAAAAGCACAGGAAGCAATGGATGAGGCAGATGATAAAGAACAAAAATGTAAAGAAGGTGAAGAATGGGATCCAGATTTGAATGCTTGTAAAGCAAAAGCAGCAAAAAAAGCTGAAATTGCAAACATGGTAGGTGAAATTGCGGAAGAAGTGGAAAATATGGAAAATGAAGAAGATGATATGGAAGGTATGGACCATTTAGAAGAAGAAGAATAAATTTATTAATTTTATTTTATATATAATTTATATAATATGAAAATGAAAACACCCAATTTTTTAAAGAATAAAATAGTATTGTATGTTGTTTTAGTTTTAGCTATCACAAATATTTTAGGATTTTTAAATAATAAAGATTTTGAATCATTAACTTTTTTCATTGTTATTGGTTTATTATCTACTTATTTTAGTAAAAATATGACTATTAACTTATTAATTGCTATTATTGCAACTAATGTTGTATTTGCTAGCAAAAGTGTATACGAAGGAATGAAAGGAAGAAAAAAAAGAAAAAGAAAAAAAAGTAAAGAAAAATATACACAGCGCAATATCCCAAAAAGTAAACCAAAGAATGTTGGGCGAGATGAACGTATTGGCGAACGTGTAGATTATGCTGCAACGGTTGAACAAGCATATGATAATTTATCCGAAATGTTAGGAAAAGATGGAGTTCGCGGTTTAACAAGCGAAACAAAAAAATTAGTAGATCAACAAAAAGAATTAATGGGAAATTTAAAAGATATGGGACCTTTAATTAAAACGGCACAATCAGCAATTAAAAGTATGCCACAATTAGGAGAAATTCAAAAAATGATGGCACCACTACAGGGAACATTAGCAAAATTGAAGGGTGGTAAAAAATAAAAAAATTTACTATTTATATAAATGGGAAAACGATGTCAACCCGGTATGATTTGTATTGAAAATATTACAATGGTTTTTATAATATTTTTAATTGGATTGGTTGGTTATTTTTGTTATTTGGGAATGAAAAGTCCGTGGCAAATAACAATAAAAAAACAACAGCAACGACAACAAAATGATAATGTTATGTACAATTATTTAAACAGAATACCCCCTATAAGTAATATATTTAGCAATCCTTTTTTACCACCAGTCAAAAACGGAGTATATCATCCTAAAAATTCCAGCGATGTAAGAGGTATTCCCATCAATGTTCCTACTCAGGGACATAATAGCACATATCAACAAGTTGGTATTTTAACAAGATTAAATGGTTCCGAAACAATTTTACCATTAATGGGTCGGCCATTATTAACAAATAGAAGTAAAAACCAATATTACACTATGAGTGATAAATTTAATGCTGTAAAATTACCAATTAGTAAAGGAGGTAGAAGCTGTACAAATGAATATGGTTGTAATGAATTATATAACGGAGATAGTGTATATGTTGAAGGATATCAAGATGCTTTTAAAGTAACTATTTATGAAAATAGTGGACCAAATTACATTCCGTATTTATAAAAAAAATATACTTATATATAAATGTTTAGAATGGAAGGCCAATGTTTTGCAGAAGAAATATTTGATTGTTCTACAGATTCTAGTATGAAAAATAATGAAAAAATTAAAGAATTAAAGGACACATTTCAGAAGTTTGAATCGCGATTAGATATATTTACAAAATTGAAAAAATTCGATAAATTTGGAAAAGATATTGACAATAATTTATACATTGACCATAGCAAATGGGGACAATATGTGTCTAGATGGTATTATGAACAAGATAGAAAAAAATGCAATGTTATTTTAGAAGAAGAATTCGATTTATTTGTTGGATTTTTAGATAAATTATCATTGGATTTAGCTGAAACAAAAATAAATGAATTCTATGTTTTAGCACAAAAATGTATAGTATTTATTAATAAAATTATAACTGGATTATATTCTTTAAAAGAAACATACAACACCGATAATGATATGGAAAATCGCATTGACGCTATAATTTTAACATTAATAGATTTCAAAAATAAAATACAAAAATATGATTCATCTTATTTAAAAAAAAATTAATTAATAATTTTGTAGTAAAATTATTAATTTATACTTATTGATTGCTAGGAATTGTATTTTCAGCATCGGGAACATCGCTAACAATTGCAGATATTATATCTTCATCAGTATCTTTGTAATCAGGTGGTTTAGATGAATCATCTGATTTACCTGTTTTATCAGTTGCGGTTACACTTTCAGCATCCGGTGCGGTTACGGTTGCACTTTCGGCATCTGGTGCGGTTACGGTTGCACTTTCGGCATCTGGTGCGGTTACGGTTGCACTTTCGGCATCTGGTGCGGTTACGGTTGCACTTTCGGCATCTGGTGCGGTTACGGTTTCCGTTGTGGTTGAATCACTTGATGTAGAACTACTCGTTCCAGGAGTAACTCTTTTCTTAATAAAATTAGGTGTGTGAATAGTAGGACTTTTACTCATAATTGTTTTTTTACCCATACCTTCATCTTTTACCATTTGCGTAGTTCTTGCATTACTATCAACCTTATTTTGATGACTAATTGGATCCTGTGTATTTGTATTTATATCATGTAATTCATCTAGGTTGATTTTTAAACTTTCAGCAAAATCTGTTAAATTTTCAACTTTTGATACATATACATTTTTACTAGCAGGATCATAAGAAATAGTCATTGCGTTATTTTCTAATAAATCGGCCTCCATATCTCTAATTTTATCTGAACATAATCTTGCGTCGCCTTCATTCATTTTAGATTTAGATAAATCCAGTTTTAATTTTTTAATTCGTTGATTTGCTTCCATTTCTTGACGATGTTGTATTGATTGTAATGATGAATATACACCCGAATCCATATTATTAACCAGACAATCCTGTGAACCTGAAATAATAATATCTATAGGTTGTAAAAATTTAATTGCTCTATTATTGCCTTTAGAACTAATTATTTTATTATTTTGTGGGGCGTGTAAATCTTTAAATTGTAGTTTGACTTCATTTATTTTTTCGGTAAATGTTAATGATAATTTTGGAACTTGTAATTCAAATTTTTGCATTCTTGATTTATTGGGTGTTTTTAAATTAACATGAAACTGTACTTTAACGTATGTCGCTTCATCGTGTTTTGTTCGAAAAGGAATTCTACTACGTTTTGATGGTTTTGGTTTATCATTCCATATTGGATGTGGTTTAAATGTTAAATTAGTTGTATTCATTTCTGTACTATAATCCAAATCTAATTTATCTTTTGGAATAAATGGATATCTATATTTTACATAAAATATATTTCCATACTTGTATAATGTCAACGCAGGTTTTTTAGCCAATGATACATTGCCACGAGCATGAACATATGTTTCTATTTTTGATTTAGATGCGTTTGTTTTTTCTAATTGTGTACCATAATTATCATCATCATCGACTTGTGGAATTGTTTTAGTATATCCTTGCTCATCTTCTGGTGCATCTTCTGGTGCATCTTCTGGTGCATCTTCTTCTTTTTCTTCTTCATTATTAGGGTCAGTAGATGTACCGACATTCGTCATACCGACAGCAGTAGAGGAAGTTTGTGTCTCCGTCTCTTGACTAACAACAGTTCCAGGAAGGGAATCATCATCATATATTTCATCTCCATTGCCTGATTCGATAATATGGTGTATTGCGACAATGGAAGCATCAGCATCTAATAAATTAGGCGATTGTATTACCGTTGATTTGGTATTTATGAGTTTTTCATCAAGATCTCCTCCTGGATGTATTTTCACCCAAGTGTTGGCTTCTTTTACTTTTGCATCTTTAAAAAACTCTTTAAATGGGCTTCGGTCATCTTTAAATAATTTTAATTTAGTTAATACATCAGGAGCTGCATCTACTTGGGTTTTCCATTCAGCTATTTTGTTCTTTACAGGGTCATATTCTTTACCTTCCTCTGTTTTCTCCAACTCGTTTATTTTATCTATGTTGATATGATCCTTAAAATCGTCATATAAAGGGCCACCACCTTTTTGAAATCGAATACGCTTTCTTTTTTTCCCCAATTTTTTTAATGAACTATTTTTCAAATTAATATAATTTTTTTTTCTAAAACTTCTATTTTGTCCAGTTCTTGGTCTTTTCTTTTTTTTATTTTTAGGAGCTTTCTTTCTTGATTGACTTTTACTTCTTCTTAATTTTCTGATTTTACCTCTGGATATATTCATTTATATACATATTTATATATTTTATATTCTATATTTATATTAATGGTTAAGATCAATAAAACTTCGGTGTTACTATCTGATAAAACAAAAACATGTTCTAATAGTTGTGCTTTAAAACACGATTATGGAATAAGTAGTTGTCATATTCAAAAATTAGAAGATTATATAAAAATTATAGTAGATGGTAAAAATAAAATTACCTATAATAATAGCGAATATATATTACAAGATGTTAGATTATACAAAGGATCATGGTATACCTTTGCGAATAAAAATAGACCAAAATATTCTTTAGTATTACATCATACAGGAGATGGAAAATTAACGTTAGTTATTCCTATAAAAGTAGCTTCTTTAGTAGGAAGTGTTTTTGGAACAAGTATGAATAAAAAATCACAATTATTTTTCAATCAATTTGCTAGTCAAATCACAAATTCAAATGAAAAAAAAGTTATAAATGTAGCTAATTGGTCATTGGATTCTATTATTCCAACCAATACACCTTTTTGGACATTTAACACATCTAAAGAACCAAGTATTAGTCATACAACAATTGTTTTTGACGTTGATTATCCAATGGCAATAAGTAATTCAGATGTTAATTATTTGAAAAAAGTGGAATTAAAAGAACAAAAACCTAAAAAACATTCAAGCGAATTTACAATCGAATATAATAAATTAGGGTTTGAAGGTTTTGCAAATCAAGAAGGATTTACTTCTATGAGAGAAGGTATGGAAGGAAGTGATAACTTTGAATGTATACCCGTGGAAATTGACGGTGAGCCAGTAGATGAAACAACAGGAATAGCTTATGGTGATAAAGATATGGAAAAAGGAATACCCTGGCATAAAATATTAGACAATCCGTTTATTATTATAATAATTGCTACTTTAATTTTAATGGCGGTTTATTTCGTGGTTGTTCCAGGAATAATTACATTGATTGCTGGAGATGAACACTATACTATGTATGAAATATGGCAAATAAGTTAATAAAATTAGTATTATTAATATTAATTTTATTTAAATTTTAGCGGCATCGTGTAACCCATGTAATGTTGGTTTATAACTAGCGCTACCAGTTAACATACCTGACCGTGGTAACATTTTACTAACAATTGACTGTTCTAAATTATCTGGATGTTTTGTATTCATAGCTTTCATATGTTGCGTTTTTTTAACTTCAGATGAAATATGTCTATGAACTGGTCCGGTCATATCTGTAGATTTATTAAGTAAAACAAAGGCAGCAATAATACCCAATGATCCAACCATGGGATTGACATATACCAAAGAAATAACTAATACAGCTACTACAACTTTACCAAAAGGACTATCTACCATTTCTTTTACTTGATCTGGTACATCCATATCAAACAATATATAAATAGCTAGTAAAATAGCCAAAATATAGTGGTGTTGTTTATTTCCCATCATTTTAAACAAATTCATATATATCATATGTGTATAATATTTTTTTTATAAATTGAAATTATTTAAAAAAATAAATATAACAATAATAATGTCAGATGATGAAATTGCAACATATTTAGGCTATAAAGGTTATACGATTAAAAAAGAAAATTTAAGCGTAGAAGAACAAGAATTAATACGGAAAGAATTAACTGTTAAACCATTTGTTCCTAAAAGTTCTTTATCGCAACCCACGCCATTTCCTATTTATAGAGAATCGCAAAAAAAAATGTATATTCCTAGATTTTATGGACAGGAAAATTATGGAACACCCGAAATATGTAAAATTCAAGATACTCCACAATTAAATATAAATTTTAAAGGAGATTTAAGAGATTTTCAAAAACCAATTGTAAAAAAATATATTGACGAAGCCAAAAAAAATGGAGGTGGATTACTCGAAATTCATTGTGGTGCTGGTAAAACCGTAATGGCTTTAAATATTATTGCAGAATTAAAAGTTAAAACATTAGTAATAGTTCATAAAGAATTTTTATTAAGACAATGGAAAGAAAGAATTGAACAATTTTTACCCGGCGTAAAAGTAGGAAGAATTCAAGGAGAAATTATAGATACAGAAGATAAAGAAATTGTAATAGGTATGTTACAATCATTATCCATGAAAGATTACCCGCGCAAATTATTTGAACAATTTGGGTTAACTATTATTGATGAATGTCATCATATTGGTGCAGAAGTATTTAGTAGAGCATTGTTTACTGTTGTATCCAAATATATGTTGGGTTTAAGTGCTACTATGGAACGTAAGGATAGTCTATCTAAAGTTTTTAAGATGTTTTTAGGTCCAATTGTTTATAGCAAACCTAGTGATAATAACGCAGATGTATTGGTAAAAGCTATATTTTATGCACATGAAGATGAAGATTTTAGTAAAACCGTCTTAAATTATAGAGGTCATGTTCATTATTCAATTATGATTAAAAAATTATGTGAATTTAATAGACGAACCGAATTTATATTGAAAGTTTTAAAAGATACATTGGAAACCGGTGGAGATGATAGACAGATAATGATTATTGCTCATAATAAAAATGTATTAAAATATTTACACGATGCAATTGAACATCGTAAAATAGCATCTGTTGGGTATTACGTTGGAGGAATGAAGGAACAAGCGTTGAAAGAATCGGAAACAAAACAAGTAATCATTGCTACATACGCAATGGCAGAAGAAGCCCTTGATATCAAATCATTAACAACTTTGGTTATGGCTACACCAAAAACAGATGTTAGACAAGCAGTTGGTAGAATTTTAAGGCAAAAACATAAACAAGCATTGGTTATAGATATTGTTGACCAACATGAAATATTCCAAAAACAATGGATGAAACGAAGACGATATTATAATAAAAAACAATACAAAATCATATGTGCAGATATGGTTAGTTATAAAAAAAATAAATGGGAAGATATATCTAAAAAAAAGAAATTTAAATCAGTTGCTTTAAAGGACGAATTTTTACAAGGAAAATGTATGATAATGGATGATTAATTTATAATAATAATATTTTTTAATGATATTTCTTTAGCGTAAGAATTAACCGTCTCATCTGTTATTATTGCTTCGGGTGTAGGTTCGATCTTTGCCGTTTTATAACAACAATATCTATGTAACGTTTTACACGGTTTTTTAATTTCATTATAACACTGAAATAAAAACCACCATATTATAATGAGCAATATTATTGTCATAAAACCTCTGGTAATTGCGAATTCACCAGTATACCATGAATCTACTGACATCGTTTTATTAATTAAATAATAGTTATATTTAATTAATATCAATTTATTTCCCGTGTGTATACGGACCCGCATTTCCAAAATAACGATTTCCAACTGAGTATGGTGCCAATTGTCCATGACTACCACCAACACCTGGCATACTATATCCTAAAGTGCTTCCACCACGCTGTCTACTTTTTCTACTTCTACGTCTTTTGGTTGTTTTTCTACTCTTTCTTCTTGATTTTCTGCTTTTTCTTCTTGGTTTTCTGCTTTTTCTCTTTTTTCTTCTTGGTTTTCTAGATTTTCTTGTTCTACTGCGTCGTCTTCTTTTTCCTCCACTCAAACTTCTTGCCATATATAATATATGAATATATTAATTATTTTTTTCTTCTAGTTTTTCTTTTTCTTCTAGTTTTTCTTCTAGTTTTTCTTGTTTTTCTTTTTCTTCTAGTTTTTCTTCTAGTTTTTCTTGTTTTTCTTTTTTTTCGTTTTTTTTTACTACCTCTTCCTCCTGCACAACGCGCCAATGTAATCATTGCAAGATTTCTAACATTAATACTTGGATGTTTTGTTAAAAATTGAAGACACGCAATATCTCTATTATTAAAACAATTAATTCTATTATTCTGTAATTTTATTAAACAATCTATCATTGGTTGTGCCATTTATAATATATATAAATATTTATATTTCCATTTTCAATATCTCTTGTTTGGTTGTAATATTTTCATTTACTATCTTCATTGGTTGCCATAATTTATATTTTTTATTATAAACGCATTTCATTATGTGTGTTGTTGATAAATTAACAAATTTATCAATTGATATATTTTCAAATTCTTCCTCGTCATCACTTTCTTCTAATAAATCTAAATTATCATTTTCTTTAATTTTTCTAAATAGAGAATTCATGAAAACACTTGTTTTATAATCAGGTATATAAGCTATATTATGTTTTTCTATAGATCCATTATCCATAATCAATAAATCATAAATATCGGGACGAATTGTCGTCTTTACAAAAAAGTTGGCCTCCCTTATTATTAAATTTTGATTTGATTCATTAAAAAATGATATTTCACGTCTAAATAATCTATGTTGAATACTATATAATTCATATGGTAAATTTTGTATTTTCCTTTTAATCTTTTCATGGTCTTCTGAAATGATCGGTGTTCCAAAAACAACATCATTTTGCATGTTGGATTTTTGTTTCAAATATTTGTTAAATATTTTTGAAATTTCTACCCACTTGTCTTTTTGTGTATATTGTGTAATATCTTTATTTAAACTATAATAAATATTTTCTACATTATAAAACATCTGCTTTTTTATTGTAAATAAAGTTCCATAAAATATGGTTCCATCTTTATAACATAATCTATTATCAAAACATACATTATAAATTTTAATATCATCTATGTGTCTTTTATTATTGGATAATTTCAAAAAAATACATACATTCCATTTTTTCCACCTTCGAAACCACGTGAAATATTTTTTACCTTTTGGTATTGTTAAATAAAAATTTGAACTGGGAACTTTATTGTGAAATGATTTCTCACGACAAAGTTCTATATAAGGAAAATTATTGAGTATAAATTGTTTATCTCTATGATTTAACATTATAATAACTAATATAATAATCTTTAAATGTTTTACAAATTTAATGTTTCAAACTGCGTATCAAAATTATTTGAAAAACTTGAACCTACAGATTCAATGCTAGCTTTTGTAGAATTTAATGATGTTAAATATTTTTTTAATTCATCTTTCATTTGACTTTTATTTTCTGTATTTATTTCTTTTTTGGGTGGCTTTATTTGAGTTGACATGCTTTTATAAATTTCTTTATATTGTTCATTCGGTTTATTAACTAAATCTTTAACTTTTGGACTAGTTAAATTGTTTTTTAAGAAATCATATATATAGTGAACTAAAGCTATCAAAACAAAAGAAATTATTATTTGTTTTAAAGTCCATACAATCATAATAATATAGATATATATTACATTAACCTTGATAAAAACGAACCTATATTATTTTTCAAATTATAATTTTCATAGTTCAACGGTGATGTAAAATAAAAATCGGTTACTTTATTATTTGTAAATTCAATATTTAAATATGTATTCGTTTTTTTATCAAACGATAGTTTGATAATTTTTTGAATTATTTTTTTATGATTAAACGGTATTTTCATTATAATGTTTTTCCTTTTGTCAAAATTTATTTTATTGATTAATAAAGTATAATTTTCTAAATAATCTTTAATAGTTTGGAAATTATTATTGTTATTTTGCAATATATAATTTTCATTTAATGAATAATAACCATTTGGAGTTATTATAAGATCTTTAATTTCTTCTTTTTTAAAAATGGTTGGATTTTTTATTAGCAAATTGATATTATTTTTTAAATTACTTGTTAATGGTATTTCCTTTATCCAATATTTATACATTATATAATTTATAAGATAAACTATTTAAATCCATTTGACAAAAGAAATATAATGGTAAAAATTGTACTAATTGAAAAAAATGGTGATATTGCAACATCCAATATAAATACGGTTGACGAAGCAAAATTATATAAAAAATGTAATTTTAGAAATAACAAACATTTTTCAAAGCAAACATCGTGGAACTATAAAAATAAAAATAATTCCGATTTAGTTATACATTTGTATGCAAAAGATGATGGTAGAGCAAATTCGGAAAATAAATATGATTTACCACCACCAGTAGACGAGCAATTATATTTTGGAAAAATGTTGTTATTATGTTATGATAATGAAAATAATAAATATGTAAATTTTACAAAAGAAGATTGGGAAGCTAAATATGAACAATTATTTGGTGGGTTTGAAAATCTAGATGGAGAAGAGAGTGATGAAGGCGAGGAAGAAGAAATACCACAACATTTACAAACCAAAGAAGGGTATTCTAAAGAAGATGGTTTTATTGTTGATAGCAACGATTCTGATCAGGAATCATATATACATTCTGATGAGAAAAATGAAAGCGATGAAGAGTCAGATAGTTATGAATATAGTAGTGAAGAAGAAATTGGCGAAGAAGAAAGTGATGGAGAAGATGAAGATAGCGATAATGAAAGCGATGATGATATTGAAGAAATATTAGAAAGTGACATTGAAGACGATAATTCAGAATTAGAAGAAGAAGATTACCTTTAATATTAAATTGAAATATATATTAAATAAAAAAATTAATATATATTTACATGAGTTTAGTAAAAGTAACAGATGCAACCAAATTTAGAAATAATTTGATTAATGAATTAAATAAAATAATAAAAGATAAAAAAAAACAGAAAATTTCTATGAATTTAGAAAAAGGAATTTATAATTGGACTATACGAGAAGCGACTAAAAAAAAAGTTATAAAAAAATGGGAAAATAAATATTTTATACAATTATATTTAGATAAATTTAAAAGCATTATAAAAAATATAAATCCTGAGATGGAAACATATAATAAAAAGTTATTAACTAAGATAAAAAAGCAAAAAATAAAAAGTCAAGACGTGGCTTTTATGACACATCAAGAAATGAATGAGACATTGTGGAAAGCATTGATCGAAGCTAAGATCAAAAGAGATAAAAACTCCACAACCATGGATATATCTGCAATGACCGATGAATTTACTTGTTTCAAATGTAAAAAAAATAAATGTGCATATTACGAACTACAAACACGTAGTGCGGATGAACCAATGACTACTTTTGTAACATGTCTTAATTGTGGAGCAAGATGGAAATGTTAAAAAAAAATATTAACTCTTTTTATATATAATGATTCCAACAAATTTAGAAGTTAAATTTAATGAAGCAAAATTATTTTTAAAAATATCTTGGGATGATATGGGGGATGATATACAAGTATATCGGTTATTCAAAAATAAACAAGTAGGTTCAAGAGCTATATTTAGTGGTTTGGGAAAATTACACGATGTTAACGGGAAAAAACGACGATTTTTTATTGATTATGAACCTCCCAAAAAATCAGGAACACTTTTAAAATATATAATTTCTTGTAAAATAAAAAATGAATGGCATAAAAATTCAAATCCTGTAACAATTATACCGCATTATCCTGGCGTTGAATTAATCGAAGAACCAAAAATGTATCATCAAAAAATAGAAAATACTACATTGTCACAAATTAATTGCGTTGGATGGTATATATACGACTTATATGAATATCCCCTTCCACCTAAAAAAAATAATATTATTAGCAATTCATGCTATTGTATTCAAGATGATGGATTATTTCCAAATAAAATTTATATAAAAAATCTTAATACTTTTAATACTGGTGATGTAGACCACGATTTTTTCTCATTATCTTATACAAAACCGGTTAATGATAAAGCACAATTTAATACAGATATATCAGGTACTTATTTTAAATTAAAATATGCAATACTTTACAGTTTTCCAGGCATTAATAAAAAATTAAGATCCCGCGATGTAATGAGTGAGTGGACCGATTATTATACAATATATACAACACCCAATCCACCAAAAAATTTTGATATTAAAAAAATAAGCTATAATGACTGTTATTATACTTGTTGTTTAAAATGGGATGTCGAAACATTGGACCAATCCACAAATAATTATAATCCCAAACAAACATTTGGTTATAAAATTAATACTATATTGGATAATACTGAAAAAATATTTGAAGATAATACATTATCGCCAGGTGAAAATTTATATCCAATACCCATTGGATTACCATATGATGTTCATAATAAAGTAATTATTAAAACTAAAAATGGTGATAAGTATTCAGAACCATCTATTATACACATATGTATCCCTAACAAACCACAGAAGTTAACATATAAAGTTACAAATTATTCAAATAATTATTATAATATTTCTTTTTCATGGAACTTCAAAAATAATTACGAATATGTATTAACCAATGTTTTAAGTGGCAAAGAATACAATGTTTTAAAAACAACGGACAATGGTAATTACTGTTTTCAATTACATACTCCTTTATTATATAATCAATGTTATGACTTCGAAGTTTATGCTTTAGCCACTGGAAAATTTAAAAATATGAAAAGTTTGACAAACACTATTGTTGTAAAAACAAATTTACCTGAAGAATTTAAACCAGAAGCTCCGTTATTGACATCTTATATCAATAACAATGATATAATAGTACGGTGGAATACTATTAAAAACGCAAATACATATAAAATATATAGACAAATTTTCTATAATAATAAAATGGAAAATTTAAGTGAAACAAATTTTCTATGTGAAGTTGAACAAAATGTTAATACTTATACAGATAATAATGTCATCGAAGGTGTAAAATATATATATTATATTAAAAGCGTTACAAAATACGAAAGTAAATTATCTAATTATGTAATCGAAGAAATTAAACAGTCTTCTAATAACCAATTTATGAAATAAATTTATTAATAAAAATAAATTTATTATATATAATGAACTTGATTCCTAATTTACAATATAATTCTTTTTCATCTGTTGGTGTAATTTTAAGATGGAATTATATAACAGATGCACAAAATTATAAAATATATCGTATGCTTTATACAGATGGAAGTGTTATACCAACTCCAGGAGAAAATAATTTAATTAATACACTACCTGGCGGCACTATTAAATATATAGATTCAAATATTATTACAAATCAATCTTATGTTTATTTTATACGTTCAATTACAACAGTTGAAAATAATTTAAGCAATGGTACAATTATTAATTGGTGTCCTCCTGTAAAAATTTGTAAAAATTTTAATTTGATAAAAAATACTGGTACACTCAATTCTAATTCAAATATGAGTGGTAGAATGCGATACGCAAAACGAATTTCTGGCAATTTAAAATCATCGTTTAGATAATAAAATATACAATAAATATATATATGTCTAATTCTGCAGTTTCAAATGGAGGTTTAACTGGGCAATTTTTTATAAACGATAGGAAAATTCAATTTGATTGGGTCGTCGATGATCCTAGTAAATATTCTTATTACGAAATTATGATAAATCAACAAATATATACTACAACTTTAAAAACATGGACAATTAATAATGTTTTTCCAGGTTCATATACAGCCCAAATTAGAGGAAATGTAACTTGTGGTAGAACATTATGGTCTGACCCAGTTACCGTAATTGCAAATTATCCACCTCCCACATTTCTAAAAAATTTATTTACAAGAGTTCATACACATATTGAATATGAATGGGAAGATTTAAATTATGATGTCTATGAATTAGATTTAGATGGTGTTATAATTACAAAACAAATAGATGAATTAACCCATACAAAGGAACTTGCGATATCCCAAACTCATAAAGCGAGAGTAAGAGGTAAAATTAATATGTTTAATTTTACTACACAATGGTCTAATTATGTTGATGTAATTGCTGATTATCCAGGAACAAATATAACCAATATTACTTTTAATAGAGAAAATGTTGGATCTGAATTTTTTGTAGAATGGGATACACATCCAGATGCATACGAATATGAAGTTGAATGGATACCACAATTTAAAAATTTTGATGTTGGTGGGGTGTGGCAAAAAATTCGTTTATTTGAACCGGTCTATTCTATATTTAATAATACAACAATATCTTATGCTTTTGCTATGTTAAAATTAGGATTCAATTACGAATTTCGTATCCGTGTTATTTATAAAAAATATAATAAAACAGATGAAGATAAAAATAAAATGTTTTCAGTATGGAGTGATCCTAAAAGCAATAATCCCTTATACAAAACACCGATCTTAACCGAAATAGGATATGCAGAAGCAACTGATGATAAAGAAAGATTTATTAATTTTAAATGGGATGTAAATAACGCAAATATAGTATTGAATGATTTTCAATATCTAAAATATAAAATATATCGATCAGGATTTAATAGAGATTATGAAGTTATTTCCACATTAAAAGCAACTGATAAAGCAGTAATATTAGATGAAACTCATAATGAATTACAAACTACTTTTGAAGATATTGGGGTTAGTATGTATAAAAAATATTTTTATAAAATTTCAATTGTTTATTCATTTCCATATGGTGATTATACCTATGAAACAGAAACTGAATTAAGTAATTTTTTAACTACACAAGCTTGTGGGAAAAACTTTCAACGAGAATTTCCATATGGAAGATGGAATAATAAAACATCAAATTTTAAATTATTTCCAGTTATTTCTGTTTGTGGAAACAATGTTAAACAATCTGGTAATATATATAAAAATACAACACACGACATGACTAAAAAACAATTATATGCTTATTTATCAAAAAATAGAAGATTTTTTTTTAGATAATTATAGATCAATTATTTCTAACTCTTTTAAAGGCCAATATTCACTACCACCACTAGGCATTGGTCTACGAATTATAAAAGGTAGTCGTTTTTCATATAATTCCATTTCTGCTATTGTATAACTATCAATAACATTTGAAGGTAATGGAATAAATGAATCGGCACCATTATCTAATTGTTTTGCTCTTACACCTAAAATTCTAGCTTTTTCATATTTTGTTAAAATTGGTATTGTAGTATGTAAAGGATCTATTATATTATTATTATTGTCTCTGGAAATTTTTGATAAACTTTTTACCTCATTGTAACTCAATTGTTTAACTTCGGGATGATAATCTAATAACATTTCACTTTGGTTATTTGTTTGTTCTATTTTATTATATTTTTCTTCATCGTCACTTTCATCATCTTCTTCTTCTTCCTGTTTATCTTCTTCTGATTCTTCTTCTTCTTCTTCTTCTTCTTCTTCTTCTTCTTCTTGCTCAATGACATCTTCGGATGATGGAATCATTTCATTTTTTTCTGGTTGTTTTTCTTCTTTTTTTGGTTCGATATTATCGGGTATTGGCTCGGTTGCCATTTTATTTGTTTCGTTGGTTAATTTTTCAGTTTCAATTTTAATTTCTTGTAATTGTTTTTTATTATTGTCAATTATATTGTCTTTTTGTGATGTTTCTATTGTTGGTTCTGGTATATTAAACATTGGTAAAATGTTTTTAGTTGTGGGGTTTTTTGGTGCTTCAAAAACTAATTTATCATCTCCAATAGATTCTATACTATCAACAATATTGATTAACTTTTCTTCATCTAAAGGTTCTTCTTTAAAAGCCAAATTTTGCGACATTATATATAATATAATATAAGTGTTTAATATTTTTTCAATTTAAAAATATTAAATTATTGTCCAGTTGTGTTCCATACTTTATCGCAATTTGTACATATGTATATAAATTTCATTTTTTCATCATCTACTCTCAAATAAATAATTTTATTTTCAACTGCACTTTTTGTTTCTTCAGTCCCAGATTGATTGCTTGAACAATTCTCATTTGGACATTTAATATTATCTATAATTGGTAATGTAGGATCTAACTTTGTATATTCATTAATTAAATGGTGGTAATTTTCATTACCACTGTTTTTAATATGTGTTTTAGAGACACATATATTATTTAAATTTTGTTTGAATGAATCATCCTCATTACCACATTGACGACAATAATATATCAATGAGTTCATTTCTTTACTTTTCATTCGAATATAATACATGTTATTACATACTTTACAAAAATGCATATTGTATATATAATTAATATATACTTATTATTTTTTTTCAATTTATTTATTATTTCCTATAGATTTATATTTCGCCAATAAAATACTATAATCTATTTCAACGTCCATTGAATATATGCTCGTTCTAAATTTTATTTCCCTATCTTCAGTTTCTTTTTTTAACTTTTCTAAACGTTTTACAATTTTTGCATATTTTTTTATGAAATGTTTATTCACAATATCATTAAATATATTGAATTTTTTACCGTAATAATTATTTCCATCTTTTAGTTTCATACCATTCAATATAGATACATCATAATTTTTAAATTTTACTATTTCATTATATGAATTGTAATCTTTGTGTTTTTCTGTCAAACCCGGTTCGTTTAATAGTGGTTTGTTATGAAACAATGTTACCAAAGTCAATAATATTGTAGATATACTTTGACACGATGTCCAGGATTCTCCTCTCCACGTATTCAACAATGATAAACATACTTTACCTTTGCGATATAAATTTGGATGAAATCTTGTATAACCATCGCCAGTTATAAATTTTACAATCGGGGGCGATGACGGATAATTAATTGGGAATGTAAATTCAAAAAAATAAAAACCATCTTCGTAAATAGTATCTTCTGTACCGATTATCAATGCATATCCTTTTAATAAGTCCTCTTCATTATGAAAATAATAAATACCATGGTTATCCAATGGATTTTTATTTAATTTAATAACATCTCTTGCGATGCGTTTTTTTGTATCCATTGGGATAAATTTTTCCTTGTTTTCCATATATTTATATAACTATTTAGAAAGGTTTAAATAATTATTATATATCTTATTTTAACACTTAATATACGTTTTAAAAAAGTATTTAAATTTTATATAATAAATAAAAATTGACTTAATAAAATCTATTCAATAATATAAAAGAAATGCCTAATTTTGATAACACACTTAAATCCTACAAAAGAAAAGGAAATGTTAGTATAACCCACACCAGAATACCATCTAAAAATAAAAAAATATATGGTGGTTCTTATCACGTTCCTACTGACGAAATAGATAAGTTTCACGATAAATATTATAACGCGGTCATAGCTGGTAAGAGACCTGAATATTTGACCGAAACACAATTAGTTAATGGTGGTGCTATTCTAGAAGATTTTGATTTTAGATATAGCACCGATATTGATTATCGTGTTCATACTGAGGAACATATTGATGATATTATAGAATTATATATGGATAAATTATTAGAAATTTATAATATGACCCCTGGAACTAGTTTTCCAATATTTATATTTCAAAAAGATGGAGTCAATATGAAAGAAAACGTCACAAAAGACGGTATACATATGATTATCGGTATTAAATCCGATAAATTCGCACGCCAAATATTAAGAAATAAAATTTTAGACAACATTAGTTTAATTTTTGAAGAACTAAATTTACAAAATTCATATGAAGAAGTATTGGATGAAGGAATTAGCAAAGGTTCTACTAAATGGCAAATGTATGGGTCTAAAAAACCTGATAATGAACCTTATAAATTAACACACCATTATCAAATTAATATTAATACACCAGACGATGAAGAAGGACCATACGAATTGGAAGTTCAAAATTTTACTGTTTCTAGAGAATTATTCAGTAAAATTTCGGCACAATATCCTGACCATATATCATACGAACTTCGAGAACAAATATTATCTATTTATAATAAAGTTAAAAAAAATGGTGGTGGAAAGAGTATTAAAATTTATAAACATCCAAAACACAATAAATTTAACCAAATCGATAATATATCATCGGATATGTATAAAGATATAAAAAGCGAAGAAGAATTGGATGTTGCCATTGAAGACTGGTTTTCACAAATAAATGCCGAAGACTACTTATTATATGAAACTCATAAATTTCTTATGATTTTATCTCAACCTTATTATAATCAGTTTGAAAAATGGCTAAAAGTAGGATTAGCATTACATAATATAAAATTAAAACACCAGTTTCATGACCAAAAAAGTAGGATGTTCTTATCGTGGATGAAGTTTTCAAGTCAATGGAAGGATTTTGATTGGGATAGTGATATAGCAAAGCATTGGCAAACATGGTCTAATTTTACATATAAAGAAAATACAGATGGATTAAGTGAAAAGTCAATTATGTGGTGGGCTCAAGAATGTGATAAGGGGAAATATAAAGAAATTAAGGACAATACTGTTGATTATTATATATATAAAAGTCAATCATATGGTAAAACAGCACACGATATCGCTATGGTTGCTTATCAACTGTATAAAGATAAATTTAGATGCGTTAGCATTAAAAGAAATGAGTGGTATGAATATAAAAATGGTCGATGGAAGCCATTAGATAGAGGAACAACACTTAGAAAATCATTGAGCACTGAAATTAGTGGTATTTATTCGAGAAAAACATGGGAAGAAAAAGAAAAATTAACAGCCCTTGCAGATCAAAATGCCGAAGAAGTTAAAAACAAAGTGCCAAACGTATGTTATAATAATTCATCCGAAGGACAACAACAAGATGAAATTAATAAATTAAAAAGTAAAAATCAAAATACAAAAACACCTATTGATCAAGCAGTTATGAAAAAAATGAAAACTATTCACGCTCTTTCTGATATTAGTGTAATGTTAAAACAAACTAGCTCTAAAAATAACATAATGACAGAATGTTGTGAATTATTTTATGAAGAAGGTTTTGAAGAAAAATTGGATTCTAATCCTTACTTATTTTGTTGTAAAAATGGAGTTATTGATTTTAATGAAAAAGTGTTCCGCGCAGGACGCGCTGAAGATTATTGTTCATTATGTAATAATTTAGTGTTTAAAAAAGAATCTGAGAATACTGAGTTAGATATTGAATATTTGAAAAATGTGAATACATTTATGGAACAATTGTTTCCAAATGAAGAACTAAGATCGTATATGTGGGAGCATTTGGCATCAGGATTAATTGGAACAAATGATAACCAAACATTTAATATATATAATGGATGCGGTAGAAATGGTAAGTCTATGCTTGTGAAATTCATGATCCTGATTTTGGGCGATTACAAAGGTTCCGTTCCATTGCAATATATTACACAAAAACGCCCTACAGCAGGGGCAGCTTCTCCAGACATAGCTGCTTTAAAAGGTGTGAGATATGCTGTTATTCAAGAACCTGAAAAAGCAGCTCCGTTGAATGAAGGTATAATGAAAGAATTAACCGGTGGTGATGAAATTACAGCTAGAAAATTATTTTCAGATATTATTAAATTTACACCACAATTTAGTTTAGTTGTATGTACAAATCATTTATTTGATATTAAATCGAATGATGATGGAACGTGGAGGAGAATTCGTATTTGTGATTTCAAATCTAAATTTGTAGCAAAACCTTCCAAAAAAGAAGATGATTTTGAATTCTTAATTGATAAGAAACTTGACGAAAAATTAAATAAATGGAAATATATGTTTTTACAAAAATTAGTAGAAGTAGCATTTAAAACAGGTGGTCTTGTGGAAGATTGTGACCCTGTATTAGAATTGGGTAAAAAATATAGAAAGAAGCAAGACTTCTTCACAGAATATTTTGAAGAAAGAATTATTAAAGCAGAAGTCGATACAATGATGTTTGGTAAACAAGAAGTGTTTGATGATTTTAGACAATGGTTTAATGAAAATCATGGTAAAAATACCCCAAAAGGACAAGAATTATATGAATTTTTAAATAAAAAAATTGGCGTGTATAAGAAGAAAGGATGGTGGGGATATAAAATTATTTACAACAATGAGGTTATACCTATCACTGAGAATATAATTGAATAAATTATATGAAAGATAACACATAATTTATTAAATATATTTTTTAACTTTTGGCATCAATAAATATGGCAATGCAAAAAATATTAATAATCTTACCAACACTATTGGTTCTCTATATTGTTGTTTGAAAAATGTAACTATAAATAAAATAACAATCAATGAATAATATAGTCTTAATAAAATTAAATTTAATAAAAATATACCTGACATTTTTTGCTCATAATAATAACTTAAACGATTGTTGATATTCTTATCTGATTTTCGTTTTATAATTTTATTTTGAATTCTATTTTTTTCATCCACTAATACTTCATCAACAATCATACTGTGTTTATTTACATAAGTATCTTGAGTTTTTAACGTATCCAATTGCGATGTTACATCTGATTTATAATTTTGCATTATCTGCTTCAGCATTGCCTTTTTCTGTCGCCACATCTCCTGTGTTTTTGTGTTCAACATATTATCATAATTATCAGATCCCAATGAATCATAATATTTTTTTTGTAAACTTAATAAATTGGTGTTTTTTGTAACATCCATTAATGCAGCATATTCATTTACTTTTACACTAAAATTCTGAGCATCTCCTGCTGATTTTGCTTTTTGTTGACACGCCGCATCGCATTTAAAACTATTTTTATTTGCAAAATCAACCATTTTATTAATCGTTCCTAAATTGCCCAACATTTGATTTCCAGCCATTATTATATATTCATTAGAAATTAAACACTCGCAAAAGAATTAAATTTTCCTGGTTGCGAAGGACTTATCAAAACGGTTGATGGACGACCTTTGTTATTGTCTAAAGAATAACCTACGAAACTCTCTTCTAAACAATCTTCTGGTGTTCCGCAACAACCATCTTCATTGCATTTATAATTATTTCCATTTTTTCCCTCGTATTTACTATCCTTAATTCCTTCATTATAAGGAACATCTAATTTGCTATAATTTCTTTCGTTTCTGAAAAAATTAAAAAATAATTTACTCGATAAATTAACCAATGTTATTGCTATGGTTAAAATTATACCTATTGTTGAAACAAAACCCGGAAACCATGGTCTTTTTTTTAATATAACAAATACTAATACAATTACAGCTGCGTATGTGAGTTTCTGAAATATTTTTTTATGTTCATCATATCTATCATACTCATAATTACCTATTTCTACCATTCGTGATCTATTTAATTTATCCATTTTAACTTCTTGGTATTTTGTTTTTAAATTAAGTGTTTCAAGATCTAATACAGATGCCATTGCGCTTTGATTTACATAATTGCGTCTATTTTTTTCTAATATTTTTTGTTCATAAGAATACATATTATTTAATTGGCTAAACAATCCTTTTCTAACATCGACTAATTGTTCTATTTTCTTTTTTAATGTATCAACTTCGTCTGTATTATCATCCGTGTCGGCGTTCATTGATTGTATATTCGAATACATATGGTCTTCTATCTGTTTTAATGTATCAAGTTGGGTTATAATACTTTCATGTTGATTTTCTAATTCTTGTTGTCTTCCTTCAGCGTTATCACTCATATATATTATTTAGTCATAAAAAAATATATATTAATCACTATTTTTATTAATGTAATAAATTGTTCCTCCGACTATTCCAATTGTTCCTGCTACCCACAAATATGTCCTCATTGTGTTTGCTTCTAAACGTGCTATACTATCTTTTTCCATTATGCGTAGTATTATTTGTGCCGGTGTTAAACTAATGTTTGGATTTGAACCCGGTTTTAATTGTGCTTTAATATTTTCAAATTCTTTCATTTTACCTTTACCCTGGTATATATTACTATTGGCGTTTGAATTAATTGATGTATCTGGACTTCTACCCATGGACGCTTCTGAATTATATGTTTTTTGAATTAAACTATTATTTTTTTGTCGTAAAATAGCTGTTTGATTAAATAAAGTTGTCGCTGTTGTTTTTAATTCGGCATTTCGCTCGTTTAACAAAGCATATTCAGATGTTAAATCATTTTTAATTTCATTTCCGTCTGCATCTTTCCAAGAATAAGCAAGATTACAAGCACTAAGCTCAACCTGTTCATTATATTTATCTTCACATTTCACGATATCCTTTTTATCTAATTTAGGTAGTCTTAATTTACATCCTACTTTACAAGCTTCCTTTTTATTTGATTCTAAAATATTACCACAATCATTCAAACACCCTTCATCTCCTTGTACTTGTGAAAGAATTTTAGTATGTTTGTTCATAAAATTGAACATGTTATTACTATAATCTGTTATTTGTCCTTCATAACTATTCTTTTTATCACTTAAAAATTGCTTATCATCATCATTTAAATTTTTAACTTGTCTATGACCCTTATCCATATAATCAATATTTTCCATTCCTTCAACATTGTTTCCCGAAACCATTTGAATGCGGTTTTCTAAATGTTTTAATCTTTTATCTTTATTGCTTAAATACTTAATACCATCGCTCAAATCATCATCATATTTCTTTCTTTTTATTGAATGTGTATTTCCATTAAATACATTTGTTATGTCTTTTACTAATTTATTTATATCCATAATTAAATATATATAAATAAAAGATAAAAAATTATACTTCTTGAACTGCTGCGTTTTGAGCATTGCTCATTACATTTATTGTGAGATTTGCTCCACTACCCCATAGTGAACTATCATCTTCTTCTTTTTTGGAACTGTCTTTTGATGTATCTATTACTTGTTTTCTTTTATACAATGTTTCTGATAATTTTTTCTTCAACTTTTTAACTTGTTGAACTATGAAAACTGTAAAACTAATACCTATAACAGCTAACGCAGCTATGAGAACATATATTGAATCATAATCTAAATAAATTAAAACACATGTCAAAATAAAAGCAAACACCCATAAAGCAAAATGTATTTTCAAAACATTTGCATCTTTTACTGAATCTTCAAAACTTCTTTTTAAAGCTAAAGTATTTCCTTGTAAATCCGCTAATTTTTTCTTTTCAGCAACTAACGCTGTATGACTTGTATTTAATGACCCACGTGCGCTTACATTTTGTGTTTCAACTTTTTTTGTGTTAACTCTAGTTCTATCTACCGCACTTTTTGTATCTTTTATATTTTGAATCAAATCTTGGTTTAATTGATTAATTTGATCACCTAAATCATCACTTTTACCTGTTTTACATTCAGCAGTAACATTTGTTATATCTCCACCATCCGCTATTTTGTCTATTGTTTTTGAATTATATGTAGCTGGATTCTCATTTTTTACTTTACAACTATGATTATCATGTTTTGGATCACTATATAATGAGGTATCTAATTTTCTTTTTTTTCCAGTATCTGTTATATAGTATACATTTTGTGCGTTACTTTCGTCAGCAATTACTATATCTACTTTATCAAAACATGGTTCATATTTACCTATATCATTCGCCGAATCATAATTCATACTTTCTAACTCTTCTGCTGTTATTACATTAGTCCCGGCTTTAATCGCACACGATATATGTGGGAAAAGACTATCGTTATTACTAGCGTTTTTAGGATTCCAAAAATTGCTTGTGTCGTCGTCGTCGTCGTCTGTAAAATTTTTATATGCTGTGATTTTTCTAACAATACCTAAATTATTCACTAAATAATATTCAGCATTTCCATTTACTAATTTTAATTTATATACACCAGCTACTTTACCGGCTGACGCTCCTTGTTTTTGATAATATTCTGTAGATTTATCTACATAAGATTTTAATAAGTCATTGAACGATTTTGTTCTATCTTGAATACTTCCACTAGGCGAACCTTCAACCGTTTCTTCTACTGGAGAAACATTCTCATTATACCAATTATCATTGTCGTCTGGTCCGCTATCAAATCCTTCACGGATACGACTTCTACTTACTAATCTGTTGATATCCTTAAAAAATTTTTTGAGTTTATTGCCCTGATTTAACGATTTTTCTTTACTATTTGAATCGCGTAAAAACATTTTATATAGAATAAAGATAGAAAATGTATTTTATTAATTCTTTATTTGTTTGTATAAAAAATATATTAATAATCCTGTTCCAATGGAATAATATCCTAAATTAAAAAAAGTATAACGTTTGGATTTGTGGATATCTTTTTTTAATGTCGTAGAAGCATCATATGAATGATAATCTTTATTATATTGTTTTTTTTTTTGCGATATTTCATGTTTAATATAATCGAATTTAGCATCTTTATTTTGCATTGCTATTTTTTTACTAGATATATGTCCTTTTATTGTTGTTGCTAAATTTTTGTAGTTATTTATATGTTTATTAAGTTCATTTTCAGCAATTGTATATGTGGATTTAATTGATTCGATACTTTGTGGTTTTTTATGAATTTCTTTAATATAATCAGAAAAAGAATTTTCAAAATTATTTATTTGTGCATCAGCCACTTCAAATAACCTCTCCTCATCTTCGCATAATTTTATTGTTTTTTCATTTGGTTTATATTGGTCATAACATGCCATATATAATATTCAAATAAATTAATAACATAATCTATAATATTTTGTTGTAATTGATGTTCTAGTCGATCTTGTAATTTCACATAATTGATTCGGTCTTAGCCCAATCGCTTGGGCTACAGGATCAAATCTACCTATTTCTGGAAATTGTTTTTCATTCAATATATTATATTTTTTAATCAACTTTTGTTTTTCTTCGTCCGTACATATTCTATGTGGTGGAACTAATGTGTGATCTAAAATATTAAACAAATATTTATGAAGTTGAAAAACATTAAAATATATCTCGTCTTGTGAATAAATACTTTCCATCAATTTTGTTAATGTATCGTTTGGATTTTCTTTTGTAATAATGATAAATTCATCTTCTCCTTCTAAAACTTCCTCATTATGGTATAAATCATCGATAATATCATATACGTGATTTGGTCTCAGTTTTGTTCCTAAATGATATTTAATATATATTTTCTTATTTGTTTCATCATTTGTTAATAACATATCCAATTGTTCATTTTTAAATAATACATGGATATAATTAATGCTAAAGTTTTCGTAATCTGTCGTGTTAAATCCACGAAGTTTTAATAAATCTAAAATATTTTTTCTTGATCGAAATATTTTAGATACAATTGTACTATTGGCTACGGTTGACATTATATTATAATTATTTATAAATTTATATTATTTTCAATTTAATTAATTTTTTTAATTGAAACACCTCTTTGAAAACCAGAAAATTCATCACCTTCATCATCATCACTACCATCGCCTTCTTTATCTTCTACCGCATTCAATAAAGGCATTTCTTCTTTATCTTGTTCTTTTTTTTCTTCGGCAATTGTTTTTGTTTTCTCCTGCTGAGGAGGAGGAGGAATTTGTGGATTATTTGGGTCATAATCCGGTGACGTTGGAACAACACCCGGTGGATAATATGGGTTATAATCTGGTGATTTGGGACTAGATGTCGTGGACGACATTGATATAGATGGTGGCGTTTCTTCATAATTATCAATATCTATATTAATATCTATGTTTTCAGGTATCATTTTTTTATTTACTACATTACCAAATGGGTCATATGCTACCTTATTCATTTGCATATCATTGGATTGAATATTGCCCCACCCGTCGTCATTTAATAATTCAGAAACAAAATCATTTGTTTTTCCGTGTTTTAATTCACTTGCATCTACTGTCATAAAATTAGAAGTTAATCCAACTAAATTATTTGTTTCTAATGTAACCGTATTTGCTTCATCATCTATGCTTTTAATAATCCATCGTCTTCCTACTAAGGTATCTTTATCCCATATCATATGATCTCCTTCATTTAATAAATGAACTTTCGCGGCTTCTATTGGTGTAAATTCTTTACGCATTTTATCTTTTTCGGTATCCTTCTCGTTCATCGTTTCTGCTTTTATTTTATTGATTACCGCAACTATATCATCATAACTTTCCAATCCTGTCAATGTTTTAATATCATCACCACCTTTAATTGATAACAATTGATCTACGTTTTTATCAGTAACTATACGCATATGCACATTCATTGCTTGTAACTCCTGCATTAATAATTTAAACGCATATGGCACCTTTACAATACTAAAATCTCTACCAAATTTACTTATATTAACTATATTTGCATCGTATTTGGAGACATCTACAAATTTTATAGGACCATCCACCATTGGACTAATAAAAATATTTTTACTTTTATTATATATTGATAGACAACCAGATTTATTACATATGGCCATATAATATTTGTCTCCTCTTTCTAACATAGAATCTTTTATAAAATGAGACATTCCATGTGCTATTAAACAATCTCGGTCCATCTCCCCAATGCGTAATCCACCATCATTGGCACGACCTCCTACTGTTTGTCTAGTTAATTGATTTCTAGGACCTCTTGACCTATGATTTATTTTGTCCTTTACCATATGTTTTAATCTCAAATAATAAGTTGGTCCTATATAAATACTTGTTTCCATTTGTTCCCCGGTCATACCATTCATTAAAAATTCTGTTCCCGACGAATGAAATCCCTGTTTTACTAACATCTCTCCATATTCTTTGTCTTTTGGCCCTATATTAATAAATGGAGTACAATCACCATATGCACCATATAACGCACATACTTTTGCTTGTTGAGATTCAACTAAATGCCCAATTGTCATCCTCGAAGGCATTGCATGTGGATTTACAATAATATCTGGAATTAGACCTTCCTTTGTTATAGGCATATCACATTCTTTCATTACAATACCCACCGTTCCTTTTTGTCCTGCCCTTGAACAAAATTTATCTCCAATTGCTGGAATTCGTTCATCACGAACTCTTATTTTTGCAATTTTTTTACCAAATGAATTTGTTGTTATAAATGATTTATCAACGAAACCTTTTTGACCCTTTTTAGGTTTTTTAGAACTATCAATCATTTCACCAGGATTTTCCGAATTTACAGATACCTTACCTATTATTATCGTTTTATCATCAATTTCCGTATTTTCTTTAATTATTCCCGTTTCTTTATCCAAATAACTATAATTACAACCTGGTTTCAATCCAATTACTTTATCACTATCAATATAAACAAAATTATTTGAAATTGTTACATCACCAACTGTTTCTTCTTTTTCTGTTTCTTCATACATATTATAATAGGTTGTTCTATATCCTCCTCGTTTCAAAAATCCTTCGTTTATTATAACCGCATCTTCTGTGTTGTAACCAGAATAACACATGATAGCTACTATTGCGTTTTCACCGTATGCATGTTCATCATTCGTTATATATTTCAAATATCTACTTTTAATTAATGGATTTTGACCATAATTCAATACAATTCCACTTTTATCTATTCTATTCATTACATTTGTCGAATACATGGATACTGCTTGTTTCCCCTGTCCACACGAAAAAGCACTTCTAGGATATGGATTGTTTTGTAAATGAATTACTTGATTTGCCATTACACTAAAAATAAACGATGGATGAATTTCAGCATGTGAAATATTTTTGGATGTATAATCTTCCAACTTATCATTGAATTTTGCCATAATAATCCCATCGGCTTCCATCGAATCAATGTATTCTATAATACAAGATTTATTATCACTTATTTGTTTAATTTTTTTTATACTATTATCAGTTGGTTCGCCAGGCTCATTCAAACCATAAATACAATGATTCCAGGTTAATGTTTTGTTTTTTAATTTATTTAATAATTCCGTATTTCCAAAACTTATTTTACCATTATACATATAATATACTGGATGACACAAACGCCCAGCGTCCGTATTAATCCAAATTTCTTTTTTTGAAATATCCCATAATATACTGGTATAAATATTGATTTTGTTATTTCTTCTATATAATTTTAATGTTTCTATTATTTCTTTTGGATTTCTAGTTATACCAACCCATGCACCATTGACAAATAGTTTTACTGATAATTCTATATGTTGCGGAGTACACGTTTCCAATAATTCCATACCCAATTGTCTTAATAATGTAATATATGGATATCCACTATGATGTGTTGTAATTTTTGTTGATATTGTTAAATGTTTATGAAATCCCACATTTCCACCATCTGGCGAATGTATTGGACAAAAATTACCCCACTGTGTTCCCTGAACTTTTCTAGGTGATACTATTTTAGCTCCATCTGCAGATATGGGAATATTTGTCTTTCTTAATTGACAAATAGTAGAAAAAAATGATAATCTACTTAAATCTTGTAACGCACCTAATCTTTTTGTATGTGCCGTTGACCCCCAATTACCCTTAAACGCCGTTTTAAATCCTGATTCTACAATTTTATCTTTGAAAATTAAATCACGATTATAAAGTATTAATCCCATAAAATGTTCCCCCTGATAATTTCCTCTATGATAAAAATGCTCTTTATCAATTTTTAAATATATATTTTTCAACTGTAAATTATAATATTCTTTAAACAAATCTTTAATTAATATTCCTGAGGTTTCTAATCTCTTGTATCTATAACTATCTCTATCTGTTGGTTTTTCTTTTTTTGTATAAACTAATAACAATTTTTTCACCATATAACCAATATAATATGCCTTTTGTTTGAAATTTAATTCTCCAATATGCGGTAATAAATAATTCATTAATATTTCCATAGCATGATTAACTGTTTTTCCTTTTGTATGGGTTCCAATATATTTTAAGGCTTCAACTTGATTGAAAAGAATACTTGCATCATGAATACACGGTCTAAACAATTCTACCATATAATCATAACGTTCCATATCTAAAATACATGTTTCTATGATTTCTTTATCCGACAATACTCCCAATGCTCTCATAAGTATGAACAATGGGATGGGTTTTCTAACATTTGGTATAACTACTACTATATTATTATTCGTCAATGATGGTGTTTCTGTTACCATTCTAACTGATAATGTTCTTACTGGTTTGGAAATATCTTCTGATACGGAACGAATATCAACACTATGTGAATACATATCATTAAATTTATCCTTTACAATTAAATTATTATCAGCAAATCTTTCTTGACTCACAATCAGCTTTTCCTTACCATCTATAATGAAATACCCACCCAAGTCATTTCTACATTCTCCCATGGTATGTCTAACATCTTTTGTTAATCCATTTAATAAACATAACTTTGATCTTAACATAATTGGAAAATTACCTAAATATATTTTTTCCAATGTTTCTAATTTCTTAGTCTCTAAATCTTCACCTCCTGGACCCTTTGTTCTTATCACATACTCAATATCCACATCATAATGAATTGACATCGTATATGATAAATTTCTCAAACGCGCTTCATTCGGATACATAAAATGTTTTCTATTAATTTCACCATTTTTATCATATATTACTGGTTTTCCTATATAAATACGTGTTCCTTCCAATCCTCCCATATACACTTTACATTCGTATTTGAATTTATTTGTTTTTTTATTTTGATCTTTAAAAAAAGATATTGGATTTTTTTCTTTAAAAATCTTATACATACCCTTTTCGAAAAAATCATTATATGATTTTAAATGATGATCTACCAAAACACTAGGATTATCCTTAAAATACAAATCAATTATATCCCATGATATATTTTCAAAATCCATTATATATTATATCATTAGCATATTTTTTTAATTATAAATAAATATTAATAATTAAAATATTTATTTAACCACGAATTGACATTAACATAAATGATCCTATTATTACAAACATCATTATAAATGGGAATAAAACTAATAACCACGATACTTTGGAGTAACCTTTGCGACATAGATAATCCAATATAAATGTCCATACTATAATATACAAAATTTTCATGGCAAAAGCGGATACTTTGTTATCACAAGGGGCTTTAAATTTTCCCAAGCAATAATTTTTTTGCCCATTTAAATTTTGGGTCAATATCATTATTATACTTAAGGCTGATATTGCTAAATAAAATTGTGCAGGAACACATAAAGATACTATTTTATTGGTAATACTTCTTAATTTCATTATATAATATATATTAATAAAATTATATAATGACTATTGCAATGTTCCAGCGGCTGCTTCCATTTGGGCCGGAACATCTGGAACAACACCACTTGTAATATTTCCATCTAATTTTTGATTAATGGGTGATGCGGATTGAAAATCATTTCCACCTATATAAGTTTGATATCCACCTTTAATTGTATTCATTAATCCGGAACTGGCTAAACTTACATCACCCAAACCCATACTACGCATAATTCCTTTAAAATTTCCACCACTCTGAATTTTTTTCATATTAATTCTTTCATTAATTTTTAAGGTAACTCTACGTCTTCTTCTTCTACGTGATTTACCTTTGCGGCTTTTTCTTCTTTTTGTTTTTCTTTTACGCATCTTTCTTTTACGTAAACTTTTTCTTTTCTTCATTGGTTTTCTACTTCTTTTTCTTCTAACACTTCTTCTAGGCATTGTATATACTATTATTAGATTAATAATTATAGTATAATAATTGCTAAATTATTTTCTACGTCTACGTGTTTTTCTTTTTTTACGAGATTTTCTTTTACGCGAACGTTTCTTTTTGCCTTTTGTTTTACGCGATTTGCGTTTTCTACGTGATCTACGTCTTCGTTTACCACCAATGATGCTTCTTAAACCACCGCCAATACGTGCTAAAAAACCACCTTCTTCTACTTGTATTTCTGAAATATCATCTTTTGCTGGTGCATCGTTTGTCATAACAGGATTATTCACTACATTATCATCATCATCATCATTATCATCATCATCATCATCATTATCAGCGACAGCATCACCATCTTTTTTTTCACACACTGCTGCTTTTTTTTTTTCAGCTTCTGATAATTTCATGTTTAAACGTTCAATTTCTTCGGTAAGCGATTTTATTTTGGTTTCATCTTTATCATC
>Ga0257127_1000064_pt1 | contig 102754 bp, 107 predicted proteins | sample SI060_135mmetaG_FD_190152 | JGI IMG/M metagenome (GOLD analysis project Ga0257127, IMG submission 190152) | Marine microbial communities from Saanich Inlet, British Columbia, Canada - SI060_135m | ecosystem: Environmental > Aquatic > Marine > Inlet | place: Canada: British Columbia | collected... | reverse complement strand
AGGCAGCACCCATGGCCCGCACGGCGTCATCGCCGGCTAAGCCCACTGCGGCGTCAGTTAACCGGTGGGCCAATATTTCTCGGGCTCGTAGTCCGAGAGCTCGAAGTAACCCGTCGAACCCGTCGACGTGGCGGTAAAGCGCTGGTTGCCTTACCCCGAGTTGTGTGGCTACCCGGGTCAGGGTGACTGAATCAAGCCCTTCTTGGTCGGCCAAAGTGGCCGCTTGGTCAATGACTTGTTTGCTATCTAAGGTCCGCCTGCTCATAGCTTCACCTTAGCGTTAGAAGCAATAACTTTCCAGTTAGAGGGCGCGCTCTTACCAAACAACAAGGAACGCTCCCCCGGCCACCAACGCCGCTCCCCACCAGGCCCGCCGACCCAGAGCTTCGCCAGCTAAGAAAACACCCAACAAAATAGAAACCTGACGTAAACCTGCGACCTGCCCAGCTTGGGCTCGTTGAAAAGCCAACAAAATCAAACCGTAGGCCCCGCCTTGGCCAACCCCGATCAACAACCCTGGGGCAAAAGCCTTACGCAAACGAACTACCGATGGCCGACGCAAAACCAAAACCACCGTGGCACCGACTACCGATACGACCGACAAATACCCCAAAGGGTGGGTGCGATCCACCGCTTCAGCATCCAAAAGCGAGTACCCCACAGTGGCTAAGCCACTTATCAAAGCCATAACTACTGCTCGGCGTTCGGCCAAACGCCAGCCCACCCCGGCTAACAACAACAAGCCCGCAACCAGCACCACTAAGCCAACCGCCGTAAACGGCGAAGGCTTTTCGCCGAGCAGCATCCATCCGCCTATCCCCACCAACAAGGGAGCGGTGCCTCGAGAAATAGGGTAAGCCACCCCCAAACTTCCTTCACCGTAAGCCGAGCCCAGCATCCATTGATAAATAGCATGCGCAACTATCGAAGCCAGAACAAACCACCACACTCCGCTAGGCGGGTTGGTGACGGCCACCGGCAAAAGAACCACCCCCACGCTGAGGTAACTCAAAGCAATCACCACTTGCGGATCAGGCAACTTATGTAAATAAGCGTTCCACCCGGCGTGCAACACCGCAGAAACCAAAACCAGCGCTATGGCTGAGGTGGACATGATCAGCCCTGACGAGCTGTAGCTTGCCAACTGGCGATGACCGACACATCAACTATGTCATCGGCGGTACAACCACGAGACAAATCGTGCATAACCCCATTGAGCCCCTGTATTAAAGGCCCAAAAGCACGAGCGCCAGCCAGGCGCTCGGTTATTTTGTAAGCCAGGTTCGCACTGTCTAGGTCGGGAAAAACCATCACGTTGGCTCGGCCAGCCACCGCAGACCCGGGGGCTTTGCTCGCCGCTACTTCAGGCACCCAAGCAGCATCAAACTGGAGTTCGCCGTCGATTAAAAGCTCGGGGTGTTGTGCTTGCACCAAGGCCGTAGCAGCCCGCACCTTGTCAACTTTGGGGTGCTGGGCACTGCCTTTGGTGGAAAACGACAGCATGGCCACCCGGGGTTCTTGGCCGGTTAGTTCAGAAAAAGTATTCGCGGTGGCCACAGCGATAGCGGCCAGTTCTTCTTCGGTGGGGTCAGGGATAACCCCACAGTCGGCAAAAGCCACCGGCTGCCCACTAGCCAGCAACATAAAGAAACAACTGCTTACCACCGAAGCATCGGGGGCCACTCCTAAAATTCTCAACCCGGCGCGCAGCACATCAGCGGTGGGGCAGGTAGCGCCCGCTACCACAGCATCCGCTTGCCCATCGGCCAGCAACAAGGTGGCCGCTACTACCGGTTGAGTGGGGTCCAACCCTACCGCTACCGCCTGTTGGCCTAAGACATAATCCACCTCAGGTGGCACCACCACGGCGAGGCCCTCATCGGTTAACCGCTGGGCCGCCGCCTGACCTCGGGGGTCGGCCAAGTCGGCTAACACTATGCGCTGGGGGTTCGCTCGCACCCGGGCATACCAAGTTTTACAAACTTCGTTCATGGTTCTCTCTTCAAGCATTTTTAGAGAGCCAGGCCGTGGTTTGTGTAAGAACTCGATCGGTGCGCTCAACGAGGTCGTCGATGACCGTTTGGTCAGCAATAAGCGGCGGAGAGATGGTGAGACCGGTGTAGCCCCGATCGTCGGGACGGATAGTCATACGTTCTTGGCGCACCAACCCGCCAAGGATTCCTCCTTGCAAACCGGCGGCCTGAGTTTCGCTGAGCTCTTGACCGTTATGGCGGTTTGTACAAAGTTCAATGGCATAGAAGTAGCCGGCGCCCCGGACTTCTTTAACACAAGGGTGCTGGCCGACGAGCCCTTGAAGTTTGTTGTTGAACATGCCTTCGTTGGCCAGAACGTGGTCAAAGAGGCCCTCGTCGCGCATGGCCGCCATGTTGGCTACCGCCACTGCGGTGGCTACCGGATGCCCGCCAAAAGTAGACCCGTGCATGTAAATAGCCTGGGGTGAGTCGTAAATAGTGTTTATAAGTTCTTCGCGGATCACTACCCCACCAAGTGGTTGGTAAGCCGAGGTGACCCCTTTGGCGAAGGTGATCATGTCGGGCACAACCCCCAGGCGTTCGCTGGCAAACCAGTGGCCAAAGCGTCCGAAAGCGCAGATGACCTCGTCGGCCACCAACAACACGCCGTACTTATCGCAAATGCGGCGGAGTTCTTGCCAATATCCGTCAGGTGGAACCAGGGCACCTCCACCGTTTTGAATGGGTTCGGCAATAACCATTGAAACCGATTCTGGGCCCTCGTTTAAAATTGCTTCTTCGATGACTTGCACACAAGAGAGGGCTGCGGGGGCGGTGCCTTCTGGGGAGTCGCACTGGTTGGTATTGATCACATGGTGTACCCCGTCCCACAAGTTGGGGAGGAATGGGGCACGAAACTTTGGGATAGCGGTGACGGAAAGCGCACCAAGCGTGGTCCCGTGGTAGGCCCAGTTGCGAGCAATGACCTTGTATCGACCTTCGTCGCCGTTGGCCAGATGATAGTTGCGGGCGAACTTGATGGCAGATTCCACGGCCTCGGAACCAGAGTTCACGAAGAAAACTTCAGAGAGGTCACCGGGAGCAAAGTCGGCAATCATGGAGGCGGCTTCAATGGCTGGCGGGTGGGCTGACCCCCAGTTGGTAGCGAAAGCAAGTTTGTCCATTTGTTTGGCCGCCGCCGCAGTTAGGTCGGGCCGGCCGTGGCCAATGTTTACGCAAAAAAGGCCTGCTAAGCCGTCGAGGTACTGGTTGCCGTCGGTGTCCCAGAGGTAGCAGCCCTCGGCTCGGTCAAAAACAGGCAGCCCTTCGTTACGCCACGCCGTACCTTTGGTGAAGTGCGGGACCAAATTTTTTTGAGCTTGCTCTCGTTGGGTATTCACAAAACTTCCTTGTTGATCTATGCTGCGCGCATCGTTTTGATTTAGAACGTGACCCCGACCACTGCGTTATAGAGAGTAACATAGTTGATATTCCCTCTAACCACAAGGGCTAATATTCTCACGAGATCATGAGGCACTAACTTGACGAAAGAACTTCCACAACAAGCACAAGTAGTAATCATCGGCGGCGGCATCGTGGGGGCCAGCATCGCCTACCACCTCACCGAATTAGGTTGGAACGATGTGCTCCTTTTAGAACGCCACACCCTAACCAGCGGCACCACCTGGCACGCCGCCGGGCTCGTAGGTCAACTCCGAGCCACCCACAACATGACACGATTGGCTGCCTACAGCGCCGACCTCTACCACCGCCTCGAACACGAAATGGGTTACCCCACCGGTTTCAAAAAAGTCGGCTCAGTCAGCGTGGCCGACAACACCGAACGCATGGAAGAACTGGTACGCGGTGCCGGCATGGCCCGCTGTTTCGACGTCGACGTCGAGGTCATAAACAACGAACAACTCGTTGAACGTTGGCCACTCATCAATCCAGAAGGAATCGTCGGCGGAGTATGGGTTCCCGGCGACGGGCAAGCCTCACCGGTCGACACCACCATGGCCTTAGCGGCCGCCGCCAAAGCCGGCGGAGCCACCATTAGAGAAGGCGTATCGGTTTCTCATATCCGCACCAAAGACGGGCGAGCCATTGGCGTGGAAACCGACCAAGGACCCATAGACGCCGAATACGTCGTGACGGCGGCCGGCATGTGGTCGCATCAACTCGGACGAGACGCCGGGGTCAACATTCCTCTCCACGCTTGTGAACACTTTTACTTAGTCACCGAGCCAATCCCCGACCTCCCCTCTGGGCTCCCCACACTGCGAGACACCGACAACTGCATTTACGTAAAAGAAGACGCCGGCCGTCTGCTCATTGGCGCATTCGAACCAGTAGCGAAACCCTTCGGCGAACACGGGCTCCCCACAGACCGGCCCTTCATGCAACTCGACGAAGACTGGGACCACCTCGCCCCGGTCTACGAACGAGCCTGTGAACGAGTGCCAATATTATCCGACATCGGTATTCGCTTATTTTTTAACGGTCCCGAAGCTTTTACCCCCGACGACCGCTACCTCTTAGGAGCCACCCCAGAACTCGAAAACCATTTCGTGGCCACCGGTTTTAATTCCGTAGGTATTCAATCCGCAGGAGGGGCCGGAAAAGTCCTCGCCGAATGGATGGTTAACGGGCGACCCCCCATGGACCTCTGGGACGTAGACATTCGCCGCGCCCAACCCTTCCAAACCAACCGGCGCTACCTACGGGATCGTTCCGTCGAAGCACTTGGCTTGCTTTACGCCATGCACTGGCCATTCCGCCAAGTAGAAACCGCTCGCGGGGTGCGCAAGTCTCCTTTCTTTGATCGACTCAACGCCTTAGGTGCTTGCCACGGTGAAGCCGGTGGATGGGAGCGCCCCAACTGGTTTGCTCCGGCCGGGGTTGAACCCGAATACCAATACACCTACGGGCGACAAAACTGGTTTGAACATTCAGCAGCCGAACACCGAGCCTGCCGAGAAGGCGCCGCCCTGTTCGACCAAACCTCACTGGCCAAACTGTTGGTCCAAGGGCCCGATGCCGCCCGCCTGCTTAACCATCTTTCCTCAGCCGACATAGATGTTGAACCCGGCACCTCGGTGTACACCACCTGGTTAAACGAAAAGGGCGGCATCGAAGCCGACCTCACCGTTAACCGGTTAAGCGACGACAAGTTCCTGGTAGTCACCGCTTTTTCTACCCAAGGAAAAGACGCCGACTGGATAACCCGGCACGCCGGCCCAGATGCCCGAGTCACCGTCACCGACGTCACCTCAGCCTGGTCGGTTTTGGGAATCTTTGGCCCCCAAGCCCGCAACATCGTGGCCCCCCTCACCGACGCTGACCTCTCCAACGAAGCATTCCCTTTTGGCACCCTGCAAGAAATCGACTTGGGCTACGCCCGAGCCATCGCCGTGCGCCGCACCTACATGGGTGAATTGGGTTGGGAATTTTACTTACCCACCGAGTTCTCTTTGGGAGCATTTGACCACCTTTGGGAATCTGGCCAACCCAACGGCCTGGTGCTCGCCGGCTACCACGCCATGAACTCACTACGCATGGAAAAGGCCTACCGCCACTGGGGTGACGACATCGCCGACGAAGACACCCCGCTAGAAGCCGGCCTCTCTTGGGGAGTTAACTGGGACAAACCCCACGGCTTCTTAGGACGAGAGGCGTTGCTGGCTCAAAAAGAAACTGGAGTCACCCGGCGCTTAGTGCAGTTTCGTCTAGATGACCCCGAACCATTGCTCTACCACAACGAACCCGTTTACAAAGACGGGGTTCTGGCCGGGCGTATTACCTCCGGTATGTATGGCCATACCGTGGGAGCCGCCCTCGGCATGGCTTACATAAACCACCCCATCGACATGGCACGTTCTGAAGTCATCAACGGGGTCTTCGAAATTGAAGTCAACGGGCAACGCATCTCCGCAACTCCGTCTTACCGAGCATTTTACGACCCCGACAGCAACCAGGTAAAGCTTTAAGCCTCAGACTGCGGAGGCCTTAACGTCTTTTCTATAAGTTGCGCCAAGGTCGCTTATCCTCTTACCTAAAGGGATCTGAAAGACTTTTTGCGCCTTGAGTGCCAAGCAAAACTCAGGAAGTCACGCCGCTACAGTGACCCCATGGCCGATGACGAAGAACTCCCAGTACTTACTACAACCGAATTGGGAAATTTGCTTAAACAAGGGCTCCGCACCTTGTTTCCTCAACAAGTGTGGGTCGAAGGCCAAATAACCGGTTTACGCATTCCTCGAGCTGGCCACGTCTATTTTGATTTAATCGACCCACCGGAAGAACCCGGGCAACCGGCGCCAGCAAAATTTAGCGTGGCCATGTGGCGCGGCACCCGCGCCAAAGTAGAAAAAGTTTTAGCCGAAGCCGGCAACCTGGCTTTAGAAAACGACCTTCAGGTACGTATTTTGGTCAAACTCGATTTTTATGTACCCCATGGCCGGTTGCAACTAATCATGGAAGGCATCGACCCAAGCTTTACTTTGGGGAAACTCGCCGCCGACCGGGATCGCCTGCTCCGTGCCTTGGCCGACGAAGGCCTCATTGATCAAAACCGCAACGTATTTTTAGGCGACCCTCCTTTACGGGTTGGTTTGGTAACCAGCATTGGTTCGGCCGCCCATGCGGACTTTGTAACAGAACTCGAAAACAGTGGTTTTGGTTTTAATCTGTTGGTTTGCGATACCCGGGTGCAAGGCGAAGGGGCCGCCGAACAAGTGGCCCACAATTTACAAGTAGTGGCTAGCCATAAACCTGACGTGGTGGCTTTAGTGCGGGGCGGTGGCTCTGCCGCCGACCTTTTAGTTTTTGACAACGAGTTAGTGGCTCGAACTATTGCTGCTTTACCGGTACCGGTTTTTACGGGGATCGGGCACGAAATTGATCAGAGTGTGGCCGACCTGGTAGCGCACAAATCCTTTAAAACACCTACCGCTTGTGCGGGGGCTTTGGTTGATGCGGTGCGCCTCTACGACGACCTGCTTACCGGGTTACGTGCCGCACTAGGCGAACGAGTTCATGTAGTTCTTGATTATGCACAACAACGGCAAGACCATCTTTCTCAACGCATTACTCAGTCGGCAAGCCACGCCATCAATCGTCAAGCCGACCGTTTAAAAAACTTATGTCAGAGGTTGGTGGTTACTGCGCCGCAGCGTCTTGATCGCTGCCACGACCAACTCGAAACTCAAGCTTTACAGTTGCGAGCCCTCGACCCGGCGCGGGTGTTGGCTCGCGGATGGTCAATTACCCGTACCGTTGATGGGCGTTTAATTACCCAAATAGACGATGTTTCTGCCGCCGATGAACTCATCACCACCCTCGCTGACGGTACGGTCAGTTCTACTGTTACCGCCAAGGAGGCTTCATCATGAGTAGCGACGACAAAATTATTGAAGGTTTGGGATACGACGAAGCACTCGCTGAGTTGCGGAGCATTCTGGAGGCACTTGATGGTGAAGCGGTAGACGTTGACAAATTGGCATCCCAGGTAGAGCGAGCAGATCTTTTGATTCACCATTGCCGGAGCCGCATAGATGCCGCTCGGTTACAGGTTGAACAAGTCGTTGAAGCCTTAGTTGAGGAAGATTGATGTTTATTCGCAAACTTTCGTCGACCACTGCTTTTGTGGCCGTTGACCTCGCTGATTGCCCTGGCCACGGGGTAGTGCGATCGGCACCGAAAATTTTACAAGGCGGGGCTAAAGATCTCGCAAGGTCAGTGACCTATACCTTGGCTTGTTTGGAACGCCAAGAAACCGGCATCTCGGCCGGCATTAGCGCCCCAAAAGAAACCAAAAATGAAGCGATCAAACATTTTGCCACTGAACTTGCCGGCTGGGACGCTGGTTATTCTTTGACCGCCGGCAAAGGGGTCAGCGGTGATGCCGTTGCTTCTACTGACCATGGCGCAGTTTGGCAAAGCGTGGTAGCCGCCGCACAAGTGGTTTGCCCAGACGCCACTACGGCAGTTACCGACTTGCCTGCCCCCACTGATTTAGTGGTGGCCCTAGCCGGTACCGGTATTTCTTTAGTGGCTAGCGAGAAACCCTTTGAGACAGCAGCAGACATTTTGTTTGTCGGGTCCAAAATGCGGGTGCTGGACCATGACATGGCAGATCGGTTAAAAGTAAAGGCCGTGGTACCGGTTACCCGTTTGGCCTTAACCACTCGAGGGTTAGCGCGCTGCACTAGTCGAGGAGTGGTGGTAGCGCCAGATTTTGTTTCGGCCGCCGGCGCACTTTTAGGTGCTGAAGTGGCAGCCACTACCCGCACGCTTTTAACGGACCTTGTTGATCACCCGGCGGGCCCGGTAATGGGTGCTTGTTTGCAGGCCGAAAAGTTTTTACAAACCTGGCAAGAGTCTTTACCCTTTGGGCGCCCTCTCTAAGGGTTAAAAAGATCGCCCATTTTGATTAGCGATAACGCCCGGCAGGTAAGCCAAAATATGGCCGTCGCCTACCGTTAACACGCCGTAGACCTGACGCACCACACCATCGAGACTCACCATGGTGGCTTCGTACCGTACAACATCACCATCTTCGGCAAAATGGTCGGTTGACACCAACACGCTGGGGCCTTCGGTGGCAAGGCACTGGGTAAACCATTCGCCAATAGCTCGGTGACCGCGAGAGGTGCCTTCGAAGGTCACTATCTCGGCTTCTGGGGAGAAGAGTTCAAGCAAGGGCTCAATTTGACCGTGTTCGTAACGACCCATAAAGCGTTCAAAAAGCAAACGCCCGGCCCCGGCAGTGATAGTTGGTGACGAGGTACCAATTGTGGTGTTCATGTTAAATAACGCTAACTACACCAAAAACAATGTTTGTGGAAAGGTGACCCGATTCACCGGTGACTCGTGTCACGAACCTCTAGCCTGTAGAAGTCGGGGCTGTAGCTCAGTTGGCTAGAGCACCTGCTTTGCAAGCAGGGGGTCGTGGGTTCGATTCCCATCAGCTCCACCAAGGGTGGCCAGTATTTTTGCTGGTCACCCTTTTCGTAACCCGTGAGGAGGGACTGTCCCCACCTCACGAACTTTTTAGAAGTTGAGGTGACCGAGGAGAACATTGACCGTGTTGGTGCCTATTTCTTCTACGGCGTAACCGCCCTCCATGACATACAAGGTGGGCAGACCTGAAGCAGCAATGCGTTGGCCGATGCGCAGATAGTCCGGGGTGTCTAGTTTAAAAAAACTAATCGGGTCATCTTTAAAGGTGTCCACCCCCAACGAAACCACCAACGCATCCGGTCGATAGTCGACAATGGCTTGACACCCAACCTCCAGAGCCGCCGCCCATTGGGAAAACCCGGTACCTGGAGGTAACGGCAGGTTCAAATTGGCGCCCTCTCCTGGGCCTTGACCAGTTTCCTCGGCGTAACCCAAAAAGTAAGGAAATGCTTCAGCCGGATCGCCATGTAGTGAAACAAACAACACTTCAGACCGATTATAGAAAATGCTTTGGGTTCCGTTGCCGTGGTGGAAGTCCACGTCGAGCACCGCCACCCGTTGCGCCCCGTCGTTTAAAAACCCTTGGGCGGCGATGGCGGCGTTGTTTAAAAAACAGTACCCCCCAAATTGGTTTGCTGAAGCATGGTGGCCCGGTGGCCGGCACAAGGCAAAAGCATTCTTAGCACCAGCAGAAACTCGCCGTTGTGCCGTCTGGGCCAACGAGGCTGCTGCTTCTACCGCCGACCACGTGCCGGGAGTGATTGAGGTTTCGGCCGCCAAAGCATAAAAACCTAACTGACCATCAATGTCCGCCGGGACCTTGTCGTTACGCAGCCCTCTTACCGGAAACATGGTAGGGATGGCCTCGCCGGTATGCCCAGCCGCTAACCAGTTCGCCCAAAAGTTTTGTAAAAACTGCACGTAATCCGCCTCGTGTACCCCGTGCACCGCAGCAAAATCTAAAACATCAGGGCCAGAACGGTGAGTGAACCCGGCCGCATCAAGCGCCGCCACAATATGGTCCCAACGCTCCGGGCACTCAAACGGCCGAATCAGTTGGCCCTCGTAGACCTCCCCTTGAGGAAAGTGCGTCTCATGATCAGTGCTGTAGATGACTTCCATAGCGGCACCCTAGACAAAGAAACCCCTAGGCTACGAATGTGTCACAAATTGTTATTGCCATATTGGTCGCTGGGGCCCTAATTTGGGTGGGTTTTATTATTTTAAAAATGTTGGCTACCCCGCCACCCGAACCACCACCCGCCGGAGAGCTCCGCAAAGTAAAACTGCAATATCGTTGCAGCCTCTGCGGCACCGAAGTGCGCATGACCACCGCCAACAACGAAACCCCTGACCCTCCTCGTCACTGCATGGACGAGATGGATCTTTTAGTCGTCGAAGAGCTCTAAGTTTTTCTCACCCTCCGCGCGAAGTTATCCACAGGCTGGGGATGAACCTGTGGGAAATCACACGCGTGTGACTTGCCCACTAAAAAATACTAAAAGCGCAGGTCAGCGGTACTGCGTAGAGGTAAGAATCCCGCCCAAAATCCCGCCCAAGCCCAACATCAGATAACCGTTACTGGTGCCGCCCGGCAACCACGCCACGTAGTTAAAGAAAATAACCAACATGCCTAAGCCCAAAAAGCTAAACATGAGCACCGGTACCCAAGTTGGGGACGAAGAATCACTCTCTGGCGTAGGCGCCTGGTAACGGGAACCCGACGGCTTTCCCTTTGGAGTAACCCGGCCACCTTCAACACGACGTTTCTGCGGTTTGTTCATAACCCTGAGGATAGGCCGGACAACCAATATCAACGACGGATCAGCACCCACTTTTGGCTAGCGTGGCTGCCGTGGCCACAAAAGTCTTAGTTATCGACAATTACGATTCTTTCGTATACAACTTGGTGCAGTACCTCGGCGAGTTAGGAGCCGAACCGCTTGTTCACCGCCACGATGCCCTCACCCTCGACCAGGTAGAAGCACTCAACATCGATGCCGTGCTTATTAGCCCCGGGCCAGGTCGCCCCGAAGACGCCGGCGTCTCCACTTCGGTCATCCAATGGGCCGCCGGACGAGTACCACTGCTCGGGGTTTGCCTAGGCCATCAAGCCATCGGTGCCGCATGGGGTGGGCAAGTAGTGCGCGCCCCAGAAATCATGCACGGCAAAACTTCGTTTATTGAGCACCAAGAAAAAGGGGTATTCGCTGGGCTACCTTCCCCATTAAAAGCCACCCGCTACCACTCGCTCATTGTTGACCGAGACACCTTGCCCGACGAATTAGAAATCACCGCCACCAGCAGCGACGGCCTCATCATGGGTTTACGGCACAAAGAACACGCCATCGAAGGGGTGCAATTTCATCCCGAATCAATCCTCACTGAATCTGGCCATCAACTATTGGCCAACTTTTTAGCGCAGGTCAACTAACTCTTTACGGGGCCGGTTCTTCTGGCGGTGTGGTTTCTTCTGGCGGCTCGCCTTGGCGGCCCACGCTAATCACCACAAACGATCCCGGCGGAACCTCTAGACCAGAAGCCGGAGACTGGCTCATGACCCGGCGATCGTTCACACTGCCGTATTCCACATCAACAAAGTTGATAGACACCGAGAAACCCAAACCGATTAACAAGTCGTTGGCGTCGCCTGCTTCTAAAGCCACCACCGAAGGTACAGGAACCGGGGACGGTCCATCAGATACCACGATTTCTACTGTGCCCCCGGGTGCCAACTCCGCACCGCCTGATGGGGTGGTGCGCAACACCAAGCCCGCTTCTACCGTTTCGCTGTTTTCTTGCACGGTGGTTGCTCGCCAACCCAACTGGGTCACGATGTTCATGGCGTCAATAGCCGGGCGGTTTTCTAAGTTGGGTACCGTTTCTACCGCCGGACCCGAAGAGACATACAGGGTGATCGTTTCACCAGCCGCCACTTCAGCACCGGCTTGGGGGTTTTGTTCAATTATTTCTCCCGCTAACACCACCGGATCTTCGGTGTCTACGAGTTCAACCAGCAGCCCCATTGATTCCAAATCTCGTTGGGCATCAACCGCCGCATCGCCGACCACATTTAGTAACACCATCGGACCAGTGCCTTGACTTACCCAAAGTTGCACTATGTCATCGGCTTCGAGCTTGGCACCTGCTTCTGGGTCTTGATCAAACACCGTGTTAGCCGGGAAATCACTGTTCGATTCGAGTTCCATTTGCACACTTAACCCGGCATCGCTGAGCATCGTACGGGCTTCTTCTAGTGACGTTCCAAGCAGCGCCGGCACCTCAATTAAGCCGGCTCCCGAGTCGTCGCCGCCATCGCTACCAACCCCCAGCGTGTCAACAAAAGCCACCATCAAGTAACCCAACAAACCAAGCAACGCCGCAAAACTCACGGCAAACAAAAACGTGCGCAACCAACCATCGTCACGACGAGTGCGCTGACCTTTACCAAAATCGGCTTTCTTTTCTTGCCCAGTACCAGAAGACTGGCCACCCACCCCAACTGGTGCTGCCGGACGCAAATCGTGGGCTCCCTCGCTGTAACGACGCAAATCGCTCCGCAGATCTTCGGCTGTGGGGTACCGGTTCACCGGGTTTTTAGCCAGCAACTTCATGGTGATGGCTTCTAGCGAAGCGGCCACCGAAGCGCCAGATTTACGCAAAGACTGCGGGGCATCTTGCACATGTTGGTAGGCCACCGCTACCGGGGTATCACCAGTGAACGGAGGGCGCCCTAACAACATTTCGTAAAGCACCACGCCTAAGGCATACAGGTCGCTCCGGGGGTCTACTTGATGGCCTTGGGCTTGTTCAGGAGAAAAATACGTTGCGGTACCCATGACCGTGCCCGCCTGGGTCAAGTCGCTTTGCCCAGACACCATGGCAGTAGCGATACCAAAGTCAGTCACCTTGACCTGCCCATTGGGGGCCACCAGCACGTTGCCGGGTTTCACATCACGATGAATCAGCCCATTGCGGTGAGCAAAACCCAAAGCAGCCGCAATATCGGTAGCTACCTCGGCGGCCCGGTCGGGGTGCAGGGGGCCTTCGCTTTGTAGAATCTCGGCCAAACTCCGGCCCTCTACGTATTCCATAACAATGAAGTAGGTGCCGGCTTGTTCGCCCCAGTCGTAAACGCTGACAATATTAGGGTGGTTTAAGTTGGCGGCCGCTTGGGCTTCTCGACGAAAGCGTTCGACAAAGTTGGCGTCGCCAGAAAACTCGTCAAAAAGCACCTTGACGGCCACCGGGCGGTCCAGTAACAAGTCACGCGCTAAATAGACCTCGGCCATGCCCCCGCGAGCAATTTGGCGATGGAGTTCGTAGCGGTCGTTGTAGACCGTGGGCGCCTGTTCAGACATAGACCAAGATTCTACCTTCCTCGCGGCGACTGCTGGAGGCAGGGTGGCCAGTTTTACTCAGAAATGTTAAATAGTTCAAGCAGCACCTCTCTCGCTATTGGTGCAGCAACCCGTCCCCCGGTTTGTTCTCCGGCTTCTTGGTCGGCGGCCACGAACACGGCAAAAGCCACCGCAGGGGCTTGGTTGGGTAAACCGGCAAACCCGACCAGCCAAGCATGGGTAGCGATTTGTCCGGCCGCTACTTGGGCGGTGCCGGTTTTGGCGCCCATGACCAGACCGTCAATATCTAAGCGTCGGGCTGTGCCTTCGGCCACCACGCCTCGCATGCCTTCGGCTACCAGAGCAGCGGTGGCGGGTTCCATTGCTTCAAGCCAGAGGCCGCTTTCGGGGCGAGAGATTACCTGGCCAGATTGGTCGCGTATTTCATCGACCAAGCGAGGCCGCGGTACGTTTCCGTTGTTGGCTACCGCGGCCGCTACCAAAGCCATTTGCAACGGGGTGGCCGCTACTTCGTATTGGCCAATGGAAGCTTGGGCCAACAAGGGGGTGTCTTCAACCACCGGAATCAACGTGTCTTGGCCAGTTTCGTCGGTGACCATAGAAAGCACTTTGCCAAAATCGTCGGGAAAGTTTGAGGCCGCTACCGGCAGGTCAAAGGGCAGGCTTTGGTTAAACCCAAAGCCTTCAGCAATAGCCACCATGGCGTAAGGGCCTACGTATTCGGCCCCGATTTGGGCAAAAGCAGTGTTGCAGGAGGCCCGCATGTTTTCGCGTAAATCCCCGCCGCAGGTGCTGCCGCCATAGTTGGTGATAGCCCGGTTAGTTAACGGTGGCACATAGCCGTCGGTTTCGTTAAGCAACGGTAGGTCCAACGTAAAGCCCGCAGTTTCTACCGCTGCGGTGGCGGTTACTACTTTAAAAGTGGATCCCGGAGCAAAAATTTCTCCGGTGGCTCGCGGCAACAACGGGTTGGTGGGGTCGGCCAACAAGACCGACCGAGCTTCATTGGCGGCCGTGGTGTCTACCGACGACAACGGGTTGGGGTCGTAACTCGGTGAACTCCAAAGAGCCAACACATTGCCAGTAGCAGGATCAAGCATCACCACCGCTCCTTCACGGTCCCCTAATGCGGTGGCTGCTGCTTGTTGCAGCGCATGATTTATGGTCAGCACCACATCTGCTGTTTCGGGGTCGGCGGCAAACAAGTCGTAAAGCGGGTCGGCGCGTTGTTCAGCAGTGCGGCCACCGAGCACTTCGTCGTAGGTGGATTCAAGGCCGGCTACCCCCGAGGTAAACGAGTGGTAACCCGTTAGGTGGGCGTACAAAACCCCATGCGGGTAGTGGCGTTGTCGATCAAAACGGCTGCTCTCAGTGGAAAGCGACTCGGCGACCACCACCCCGTCAGCGGTGGCTATTCGTCCCCGGGGCGCCCCAAATGCTTCGATCGCTACCCGAGCGTTGGTGGGGTCTTCAACCAATCGTTGGGCTCCATAAACCTGCACTCGGTTGAGTTGAGCGAACAACAATAAATACCCCAACAATAAGCCGATACCTAAGCGGCGGATGCGCACGTTCATGACGTGACCTGCTCATTTTGTGCCGGTGCGGTAGTTGTTTGTAAGGCCACCCGGTCACTAAGACGCAGCAGCAAAGCCACCAAAATGTAGTTGGCCAGCAGCGACGAGCCGCCGTAAGAAATAAAAGGCAAGGTCACTCCGGTGAGGGGCAACAAGCGGACTATCCCACCCATAATGACCAAAGCTTGGAGACCCATAAGCGTGGTGAGCCCTACGGCCAGCAACTTGTTAAACGGGTTGATGGATTGCACGGCAATACGTAACCCGCCACCAATCAACAATATGAACGACCCCACCACCAGGGTGGTGCCCATCAAACCCATTTCTTCACCAATGGCGGCAAAAATAAAGTCGGTTTCTACTTCGGGGATGCGGTTGGGTTCGCCGGCGCCCGGGCCAGTGCCGGTTAACCCGCCGGTAGCCATCGCCAACGCTGCTTCAACCAGTTGATACCCCGACCCGGAACGAGTAGCCCACGGGTCGAACCAAATATCTACCCGTGCTTGCACGTGGTCAAAGATGCGCCAGGCCACCACTGCTCCAGATACAAACAAGCCGCCGCCGATTATTAAAAAGGCCGGGCGTTCGGTGGCTATCCACAACAACACTACGAACAGGGCGTAATACAGCAGGCTGGACCCTAGGTCTTTTTCTGCCACCAGTACCAAAAGCGAAACCCCCCAAGCCGCCAGCACCGGCGCTAAGTGCCGTCCGTCGGGGATTTCAAATCGGCCGATGCGACGACTCCCGACTTGCAATAGTTCTCGATTTTCCACCAAGTAAGCGGCTAAAAAAATCGCTAAAGCTAAGCGAGCAAACTCCCCGGGTTGCAAATTAATGGGGCCAATGGAAGCCCAAATACGCGCCCCATTTATTTCGCGTCCCACCACGGGCAACATGGGCAGTATGAGCAACCCAATACCAATGAGCCCAAAGGTGTAGCGGTGGGCGGCGAGGTCTCGGGGGCGACGCACAATTATTAAGGTGGCCACAAAGGCTCCGACCCCTAAAGCCGTCCAGGTGGTTTGCAAAGCCGGAAGCTCACCAGCGATACCAGATTCGTGAGAAAGCCGAATAATAAATACTTGCCCCAAGCCGTTTAAAAAAACTACGACCGGCAAAATTATGGGGTCGGCGTGAGGGGCAAACCTTCGTACGGCAAGGTGGGCCACTACCCCGAGGGCCAAAACCAGTAACAAAAAAGACCCTAAATCTGCGGGCAGCGAAGCCGAACGGCCGAGCCCCGCTAAAGCGTAAAGCAACGCTGTGGTGAGGCCCGCTAATGCAATGAGACCTAGCTCGGTGCGGCGACGCTGGGTAGCCAGTGCGCTGGTCATCCGCCAGAACGCTCGTTGAGGCGTTCCATAACTTCACGGGCCGCCATTAAGGAGTCTGCTTCTATGGCGGCTGCTACGAGGTCTTGGTCGTGTTCGCTGAGTTCAGCCACGGATACCCCGCCAGAAACTGCAAGGCGTGGTTCGAACCACAACAAGCCATCGGGCCGTCCTTGAAAAACCGAGACGCGTCCTTCGTGTTGGCCCACAAACCATCCACTTTGGGCGTAATACCAGATGGACCCAAAAACGACGCCGGCCAGCACCAGCAGAGTGGCAAAAAATACACTCACCCGCCAGGTAACTATTTTTCGCCGCTTTTTCGGCAAAGCAGGCACCACACTTTGTATTTTGGTGTGTGCTTCGCTGGTGGCAGCCTTGGCCGTTTCGGGGGCTTCAGTTACATCCACCACTAGTACGGTGACGTTGTCGTGGCCCCCGGCGGCAACCGCTGCCCCGGTTAAGGCATCAGCGGCATCTTGAGGTTCTTCAAAATTAAGCAACGCATCGGTAATCGTTCGGTGGTCAAGTTCGTTAAACAACCCGTCGCTACATAACAAAAATCGGTCGCCGGCTACCGGGGCGAGTTCCCAAGTGTCTACGGCCAAGTTGACCTCTATGCCCAAGGCTCGGGTTAAAACATTTCGTTGCGGGTGCCGAGCCGCTTCGGTGGCGGAAAGTTCCCCGGCCCGCACCAAGTCGGCCACCAGGCTGTGATCTTCGCTTACTTGGCTAAGCGCTCCCGCCGTTAGGCGATACACCCGACTATCTCCTACGTTGGCCACAGCCAAAATTGGGGCGCCGTCTTGACTGGTGGCGGCAACGATGGCACACAAGGTGGTGCCCATGCCACGGAGGTCTGGGTTGGTGGCCGCTCGTTTAATAACCTCGTGGTTGGCGACCGTTACTGCGTTTTCTAGCCCGCTTCGACTGCGACGCTCCGCGGCTTTTCTTCCTCGGCTCGGTTCGCTAAAAAGTTTAACCACCGTGGTGGCCGCTACTTCTGAAGCGACTTCGCCGCCGGAATGCCCTCCCATTCCGTCGGTCAAAACAAAAACCCCGTCGGTGACGGCGTAAGCGTCTTGGTTGTTGGCTCGTACTTTGCCTTGGTGGGTGGCGCCTCCACTGCGCAAGGTTATTTTTTGCCAAGACTCAAGTCGCCGGTTCATGTCAACTCCAGCACCGTGTCACCAACTTGGAGTTGATCACCCAACCGCATCACCATGGGGGCCGATACTCGTTGTCGATTCACGTAGGTGCCGTTGGTGGAACCCAAATCTTCGACCACTATTTGGTCGGCTCGTTGAAATACCCGAGCATGCATTTGAGAAACAAAATCGTCATCAACGGTGATGGTGCATCCGGCGGCTCGACCCAAAGTTATTTCGTCAGCCAAGTCGTAACTGCGGCCGGCGTTTTGTTTAGGTGCGGTTATGACCAAGCGTTGGCTGCTGTTTAGGGAAACCGTTGTGGTTTTAGGGGCTCTGGTTTCTACCCATACGGCTCGTAGCACGCGAAAAAAGAACAGGTAACAAAGGCCCAGCAGGCAAAGCCGCAAAATGGTTAAAAGTTCGTCGCTCACGAAGCGTCAAAACGCAGCACGGTGGTGCCGATTCGTATTTCGTCGCCGTCGTTGAGTTGCCGTTCAACAATGCGATGATCGCCTATCCATGTTCCGTTGGTGGAACCTTTATCTATTAAGTGCACCCCGTCGCTGCGGCGATGAATTTCTGCGTGGTCGCGGCTGGCTGCTTTTTCCATCAAAATAATGGTTGATTCTGGGTTGCGGCCCAGGGTGGTTATTTGTTCGGTGAGGTCTCGGCGTTGACCAGCAGTATTGACTAATGATCCGGCGGCTCCGGCGGTGTCTTCACGCATTATGGCTACTACGTCAATGGTGCCGGTACGCCGCTGGTCGTCGGTAGTGAGGTCTACCTCTACTGGGCCGGCGAAGCGGTACCCCTCGTCTTGGGCGTGTTGGCGCACTGCTTCGGTGAGTTCTCGTTTGAGGGTGCGGTCAATTTCTTCAAACCGTTGGGCATCGGGAGGGCTGAGGTGCACGGTGAAATGGTTGGGAACCACCACCTTGCCGTCTACGCCAACCGACCGATGGGCTTCGAGCACCCGCACTAAGCGGCGGCCTACTTCTACGGGCCGTAACCCGCTTTTAAAAAGCCGCGCAAAGGTCCCTTCGACCATTGCTTCGAGCCGACGCTCCACCCGGTGCCTTGTCATAGGGGCGACCCTACCCGCTGAGGGTTGCTGGGTTGTGGCGCGTGAGGTCGCACCACGGCCCGAAACGGTTACGCTTTTGGCTTGTTACTCGCGCGAGTGGCGGAATTGGCAGACGCGCAGGATTCAGGTTCCTGTGTCCGCAAGGACGTGAGGGTTCAAGTCCCTCCTCGCGCACCACTCGGCTGGCTTTTAACTAAAGCCAGCCGTTTAGGCGTTTACGTCAACAACGAGGCGGCCCCGTACTTGGCCGGCCAAGATTTTTTCGGTGGCGGTAAATACTTGATCGAGGCCAATGGTTTCGGTCATAGAAGCCAAATGGTCGAAGTCGAGGTCGGTGGCTAAACGAGCCCACGCTTCGAGGCGGCGCGGCCGAGGCACGGTTACCGAATGCACGCCGCGCAGGGTCACGCCCCGCAAAATAAAGGGCATGACCGTGGTGGTGAGGTCCATACCTTGGGCCAGTCCGCAAGCCGCTACGCATCCTTCTGGTTGTATGGCGGCCAGCACGTTGGCCAACGTATGGCTCCCTACGGCATCTACGGCGCCCGCCCAACGGGTGCGCACCATGGGGCGGCCACCAGATTCTGAGAGTTCGGCTCGGTCTACTATTTCGGTGGCGCCGAGGGCTTTGAGATAGTCGGCTTCTTCGGGGCGCCCGGTAGACGCATGCACTTCGTAACCCAATCCGGCCAGCAAAGAAATGGCTGTGGAACCCACCCCGCCGGATGCTCCGGTGACCAGGACCGGGCCAGATTCTGGGGTGACCGCGTGTTCTTCTAACGCCAGCACGCACAACATGGCGGTGTAACCGGCGGTCCCGATGGCCATAGCTTGGGCGGTGGTGAAACCTTCGGGCACCGGCACGGTCATGTCGGCATTTATGCGGGCCCGTTGGGCGTACCCACCCCAGTGGTCTTCGCCGAGCCCCCAGCCGTTTACCAGCACTCGTTGGCCTACCGAAACCAACGGGTTGGTGGTTTCGGCCACCGTGCCGGCCAGGTCAATGCCGGGCACCATGGGCCAGTTGCGCACGATGGGCGAAGCGTCTTGAATGGCGAGGCCGTCTTTGAAGTTGACGGTGGAGTATTCCACGTCAACCAGCACGTCGCCTTCGGGCAAATCATCGGTGGAGAGTTCAGTTAATTCGGCTGAAAACCCGTCATCGTTTTTGTTGACCAAGATGGCGTTAAACATGTTTTTCCTTTTTGGTGGTGACGCTTATTGACCGAACATAGCGAGCCATTGTTCTTCGCTGGTGGGGGCGAAAACGAAGTTATTTTGGCGAGTGTCGCCCAGGGAAGCCGAAGGGGCGGGCGAATACCGGTGACCGGGAAACAACACGGCGCTGTCGGGTACTTTGCCTAAGCGTTGGGTGAGGCTTTGGTACAACTGTGCCGGGTCGCCGCCGGGCAGGTCGGTGCGGCCGCAGCCTTCTAAAAACAGCGTGTCGCCGGCTACCAGGCGGTTGTCGACCAAAAAGCATTGGCTGCCCGGGGTGTGGCCGGGGGTATGGATGAGTTCAATATCGATGCCGCCCACCGTTACCAGGTCGCCGCTGATGTGCTCTACAACATCGTTTTGGCCAACCCCGGTGACTTTGCGAATGAACTCGGCTTCGGCGGCTTGGGCGTGGATGGGCACCGAAACTTGTTCTAAGAGTTCTTTGGCACCAATAATGTCGTAGCCCATCATGGAACCGCCCACATGGTCCGGGTGGTAGTGGGTGGCCAGCACACCGGTACAACGCATGCCGTCTTCGGCCAAAATGTCAAGGATTCCGGTGATGTCGTAGGCCGGGTCCACGATGACGGCTTCGCCGGTGCTGCGGTCGCCGATTAAGTAAACAAAGTTGACCATTTGTTGGGCCAACGGGTCGTCTTGGGCAAAGTCTTTACCAGAAAGCAGTTGGCGAAAATAAAGGGTGGCATCGGTCATGAACGCCACGCTGCTTCGGCTCGAGTTACGACTTCGCGCAGCGGCAATCCGAGTTGTTTGGCAACTCGGGCCGCATCGTCGTGTTCAATTTTGGCGCGTCCTGCAGTTACTTTCACGCCAATAGTGTGGCCTTCGACTTCCACGGTGTCCATTTGGCGGGCTGCGGTCCAGCGTTCTAGGGTTTGGCCCCGTACCCCCAATGACCCGGTTTCTGCAGTAAGCACCTCAGCCAGTGCTGTGGTTTGGGTGGGGTCGCAAAGCGCACTGACCACATGGGCCGGGCGGCCTTTTTTGCCCACAATGGGGGTGATCCAAGCGTCATGGGCGCCTGCTTCAAGGCAGCAGGTAACGGTGTGGGCCAGGGTTTCTCCGGTGGCGTCATCTACGTTTACTTCTAGCAAAGTAACCGGGTGGCCGGGGGTGGTGACTTCTGTGGTGGTGCCCACAATTACTTGCGTCATGTTGGGACGGCCCTCAAGGTCACGATCGCCGGCTCCAAAACCGCTGGCTTCTATTTGCATGGCCGGCATAGGGCCCCAACCGGTGGCGTTGGCTACTAGCAAAGCGGCCCCCGTGGGGGTGGTCAGTTCAAAAGGCACTTCGGTACCGCGAGTTGGCACCCCGACCAACAACCCGACGGTGGCCGGGGCCGGTACCGGTATTTCGCCGTGGGCCGCTTGCGTGGTGCCGGTGCCGGTAGTTATAGCCGAAGCCCATATTTCATCTATGTCGAGGGATTCTAAGGCGGCGCAGGTACCCACAATGTCAATGATGCTGTCAATGGCCCCGACTTCATGAAAGTGCACTTGTTCAGGGGGTTGGTTGTGCATGCGGCCTTCTACCTCAGCTAAAGCCCAAAAGGTAGCCAATGCTCGTTTCGTTACCCGAGAAGGCAGTTGGGCTTTTTCAATCATGGCGGCAATGTCGGTAGCGGTGCGGTGCACGTGGGTTTCGTGAGCCACTACTCGGGCTTTGATGCCGGCTAATCCGCCGCGTAACACGGGTTCAAAGGTGAGTTCCCAGTCGGGCAGATCCAACTGATTCAACATAGCCAGCACCGCATCGCCGTCCGCTCCGGCGTCGATCAGAGATCCGAGGGCCATATCGCCGGCGATGCCAGAAAAACAGTGGAACCAAGCGCAGCGGGTCATGAGGTAGCCGACCCTAACTGGCGCATGACCGCACACCCCGCACCGAAACCGTTGTCTATTCCGGTGACCGTTATACCCGAAGCACACGAAGCCAACATGCCTAACAAAGCGGTTACCCCTTCAAGTGAAGCGCCGTAACCGACGCTGGTGGGCACAGCCACTACCGGGGCGCTGGTAAGACCGCCCACCACGCTGGCTAAGGCGCCTTCCATGCCGGCGACCACTACCACGGCGTCCGCGGTTTGGAGGGGTTCGAGTTCGCCGAGCAAACGGTGTAAGCCAGCTACCCCAATGTCGGTAAGGCGAAGGGCGTCAACCCCGTGGGCCCACAACACGGCCGCACATTCGTCGGCTACCAAAAGGTCGGCCGTGCCGGCGGTCGCCACCACTACTTTTTCGGGTCGTGAAGCAGCGGGCCGCCACACCACGGTTTGGTTGATTACCGTGCCGGTGTTGTCTACGGCGAGGGCGGCCGTGCGTTGGGCTTTGTCGGCGCGAGTTAAAACCACGGGGCCGTGGCCGTTGGTTAAAAGTTCCGTGACTACGGCGGCGGTGTCTTCGGGGGTTTTGCCTGGCCCAAACACGGCTTCGGGTAGCCCTTGGCGTAAAGATCGGTGGTGGTCAATGCGTGCAACGCCTATATCTGCGAAGGGCAATGCACGTAAACGCGTCACGGCTTCATCGGGGGCTATGGCCCCAGAAGCCACTTCGTTGAGTAATTGTTGCAGGTCTGCGACGTCCACCTCACTATCCTTACCTGTTGTGAACAACAACGCACCCTCCGACGCCCCAGTTCTTTCTTTCCTTGGTCCGCAAGGCACTTTTACTGATCAGGCTTTGCGTACCCAAGAAGACCTAAAAGAAATGAGCCTCACCCCTACGGTTTCTATTTCTGAAGCTTTACAACGGGTTAACGATGGCCGAGCCGACTTGGGTTTTGTGGCTATCGAGAATTCCATTGAGGGCAGCGTCAACATCACTCAAGACACCTTGACTTTTGACACCGATTTGTTGATCCAGCGTGAGGTGGTTATTTCAGTACAAATGAACCTGCTGGTGCGCCCTGGCACCAAGATTGCCGACATCACCGAAGTGGTGTCGTTTCCTCACGCCACCGCACAGTGCCGAGGGTGGCTGGCTAAAAACTTGCCGCAAGCCAAACATCAGGCCGCCAACTCCACCGCTGATGCAGCCCGCCAGTTGGCGGAAAGCGGAGAGCCGCATACCGCAGCTATTGGTACTGCTCGGGCCGCCGAGGTTTACGGGTTAGACATCTTGGCCAGCGCTATCGAAGACCACCACGAGAACCAAACCCGTTTCGTGTTGGTGGCCAAAGAGGGCATTCCAGCCCCTACTGGCCATGACAAAACTTCGCTGGTGGTGTTTCAACGTGCGGATCGTCCAGGGAGTTTGTTAGGTATTTTGCAGGAGTTTGCCGCCCGGGCTATCAACTTGACCCGGTTGGAGTCTCGCCCCACCAAACAGGGTTTAGGCGATTACTGCTTTTTGATGGATGTTGAAGGTCACGTGGCCGACGAGTTGGTAGCGGACTGTCTGCGTAACTTGCATATGAAACATGGCGAGGTCAAGTTTTTGGGTTCTTACCCGTCGGGCAGTGGTAGCGGAAACGGTGACGCCGATTTGCGTAGTGCGGCCTCAACGGAGTCTGCCGCTGCTGACGTTTGGCTAACTGAGGTGCGAAAGCAAATCCAAGGCTAATTTCTTTAAGCCTTGGTGGCGGAGGGAGGGGGATTCGAACCCCCGGAGCCGTGAGGCTCAATGGTTTTCAAGACCATCGCAATCGTCCGCTCTGCCATCCCTCCATCTCTTAGCGTAGAGGGTGTTCAACCTTGCGCCCACCGGCGATAGCCTCCTTATTTCATGGAGAGGTGGCCGAGTCCGGTCGAAGGCGCTCCCCTGCTAAGGGAGTAAGGACCTAACGGTTCTTCGTGGGTTCAAATCCCACCCTCTCCGCCACTTGTCACATGGGTGGGGGAGCCTCGCTTGAGGCTCCTACACTCAGGTGTCTGCGCTTGTAGCTCAATTGGATAGAGCATCTGATTACGGATCAGAAGGTTGGGGGTTCGAGTCCCTCCAAGCGCACCAAGCGTTTATGCGTGATCGGGTGGTTCGTTTTTTTGTGACGGTAGGAGAACCCAATATTTTGGCTCGGCTATACTTGCAGTATGGAAAACCAGTCGACCGCTGATCCTTTAAACCTGCTGCGATGGTGCGACTCAAGGAAAATCCTGTCTGACCAAACGAAAAAATTGCCGGCTCGGCAATAACGGTATGCATCGAACGGCAGGCAGTATCGCCGAGGTGGTCACCAGCGGGCTGTGTATTGGGTGTGGGCTATGTGAGGCGGTCACCGGAGGTCGGGTTCGTATGACCATGACCCCGCTCGGTGGCCTCCGGCCGACACCGGCCGACCAGTTCTCAGTGATCGAAGAAGCGCAACTGCTAGCTGCCTGTCCTGGGGTGATAGGTGAACCACGCCTCGACCCCGGTGATGGCCCCCCACCCGACCCGATCTGGGGCTCCTATAAGACCATGCGTTATGCATGGGCTGGCCATCCTGACGTTCGGTTCCGCGCCGCTACCGGGGGGGTGTTGACGGCGCTGGGAATGCACCTCTTAGCTCGCAAAAAGGTGGCATTCATTTTGCACGTTGGCGCCAACCCAGAATCGCCGATGCGAACCAGGTGGGTGCACAGCGAGACCCCCAAACAGGTGCTGGCCAACACGGGCTCCCGATATGGTCCGACCGCTCCACTGGCCGGCTTGGGTGCAGCACTCGATCGGGCCGAGCCGTTCGCCATCATCGCGAAGCCCTGTGACCTCGGTGCCGTTCACCGGTTCGCCGCCATCGACCCACGAGTTGACCGTCTCTGTGTAGCTCGACTAGCGCTGGTCTGCGGGGGTCAGTCCCGACTCGGCAAATCCCAGGACGTACTAGACGACCTGAACGTTGACGAAGACGATGTCACTCTCTTTCGCCATAGGGGCTACGGCAACCCAGGCCCCACCAGAATCGAGACCAGGGATAGCCGGACATTTGAAAAAACCTACCTTGAGATGTGGGGCGACGAGGCCGGTTGGCAACTGGAAACCCGATGCAAACTCTGCCCAGATGCTCTGGGCGAGGCGGCCGACGTCGCAGCCGCCGATGTCTGGCCAGGAGGGTCACCCACAGGGGAAGACGAAGGGTTCAACGGGATCATTGTCCGAACAGCGGCCGGAGAGGCCCTAGTAAGAGAAGCGGTCAGCGCAGGCGACCTGGTCTTAGGTGACCAGATCACCCCTCGGCAATTCGACGACCTCCAACCACACCAGGTTCGCAAGAAGCACGCTCTGGCAGCCCGGTATGACGGTCTGACCGAGGCTGGCTATCCAACAATTGAAGCGCCCGGCCTCAGGCTCAGCGAACTGGGGGGGAATCTTGATATAAGCCAACGGTCGGCTGAAACCGCAGGAACGACCAGGCGGATCCGAGAGGGCCGAATGAAAGAACCGCTGCCCACTCTTCCTGAAATAGTCGACCCACCAAGCACGCCCACCGTTTGTGAGTGATCGGGTGTCTTTGGGGAGTTGAACTGCTTGGGTGTGGGCGCATTAACCAAGTTGGGGAACAACTCTTCTAAAGGCACCTTGAGAAAATGGATCAACTAAAAGCCCTCCTTGTTCGCCACCGAGTTTTTTTACTTATCGGGTTAGCCACTATTGTTTTAGGGTTAATAGGGGGAGCAATCATTGGTCTCGCTCCCCCCGTCACCTTGATCTTGGTATTAATAGTGATTGGCGGGAGTTTTTTTACCCTCCGCGGGCCGGGCCGCCAACAAACCCCTCGGGTGTTGGCTCAGTTTGCTTTGCTTACCTTGGTCACCCTGGTCATCATCCAAGTTGTGCCTTACGGACGCCAACATAGCAACCCGTCAACACGCAACGAACCCGCTTGGGCCACCCCAGAAACCCGCGACCTTATGGTGCGGGCCTGCTTTGACTGCCACAGCAACGAGGTCACCTAGCCGTGGTACTCCAGTGTGGCCCCGCTTTCTTGGGCGGTAACCCGCCACGTGGATGAGGGACGCGACGAGGTCAACTACTCCGACTTTGGCATCGACAACAAAGACGACGACGACACCATTGAGGTCATCGTGGATAACGAAATGCCGCCCGGCTACTAAACCGCCTTTGGCCTCCACGCCGCCGGCACCCTAACTGCTGACGAAAAAACAGCCCTGCTGGCCGGCCTGCGCAACACCCCAGGTTTTGTTGAGGAAAATGACTAAATTAAAAAAAATAATTTGTAGTACTCTTGCAAGGTGACCAGCCGCTTCAGCAACTCATTTGCTCGCCTTATTGGTGTTGTCCTCGCGTGCGCAATCCCAACCGGCTGATTCGTGCGCTGTCACCGAGGGCCGGAAATCGGCTGCCATCTTGGGTCGCTTGTCCAGGTGCGAGCGCAGTTGTGTGCGTTCGGGTAGGTGGGCCCCAAGCACCGTGCGATTGGGTGCCAGAATGATGAGCATGCAAGCCGATCAAGAAACTGACGTCGTTGCCAGCCTCGCCATCACCCTCGATGGGTACGTCTCACGGCTTGACGGGAGTGTCGACTACCTCGAGAAGTATCCGATCGAAGACTTTGATTTCGATGAGTGGGTCGCCCGGGTTGGAGCATTGATCATGGGGCGCACGACGTACGAACAGACGATTGGATGGGGATGGATCTGGGGCGACCGTCCGACCATGGTGCTCACCAACGAATCGGGCCTCGCTGTGCCCGAGGGTGCGGACGTGCAGTTCCATTCCGGGCCGACGGCAGAGGCTGTCCGAGCATTCTCGGCCGAGACGCCGAAGCGTTTGTGGGTCTTTGGTGGTGGACGTGTCGTGACTGACGCGCTGCTCGGCGGGTCAGTCGACACGCTCGACATCACCATTGTTCCCGAAGCGATCGGTACGGGTATCGCGCTGTTCGTCGAGCCCTACGCAGGAGCAATGCGAGTTACCCAGACTGTTCCCTATTCCAATGGAGCGGTGCGCCTGGTCTATGACCTCGGTGCGTCGGACGGGTCCTAGCGCACATTGGACGCCGGGTTGGTGGCGACTACGAAGTAGACGGGCTCGAGCGACCTATCTCTGGGACGACCCTGGAATGCGGCTTTGAATAGTTTCTTCTATTTAACAATCTCTCTTAAATGCGCATCCCAGCGGCCGCCGTTACCGGCCATCAACACTTCGTAGGATGGGATTTGGTACACCGTTACCCGGTGGTCTAAAAAGTCGCTGTAAGCCAGCATGGTGCCGTCGGGTGACACATCAAGCCCCGTGGGTTGATTGCCGCCAATAATGGCATCCAAATATGCTCCAGTTGCCGTATCAATCACCGCAATAGAACCCCACTCTGGGCCCCGAAGATGATAACTCTCCGGGTTATTGCGGCCCCGGCTCGAAACATAAAGCACTCGGCCATCAGGGCTTAAATCAATAGTGTTGGGCACGTTGTCAACCTCAGCCAAAATCTCAACTTCGTTGGTTGCCGTATCTACCACCAACACATAGTCCCGGCCCAGTTCTGAGGCATACAACAAGCCTGTGGCATCATCACCCACCAGATGCCGCATAGCTCCCCCCGTGCGGTGAATAACCTCAGCCTCACGCGTCGCTAAATCAATCACCTCAATGTCACCGTTTTCAAAACCGGCTACATAAAGGTATTGGTCATCTGGGGTCACCCAAAGCCCACGCGGGGTCACCACAGTGCGCATCCGCACCCGCGCTTCGCCCGTCACCAGGTCGATCTCGCTCACATCGTTGCTTGACCAGTTAGACAACCACAAGGTTTTTTCATCAGACGACAAAACCATCACTTTGGACCAATTTCCCTCACCATTAAGGGTGCGCAATATCTCGCGAGAAGCAACATCAATTTCGTAAACCGACCCGGTTTCCATTTGGCTGACATAGGCCAAAGTGCCGGCCTGGTTAAAAATGACCTCCACCGAACCACCATCGGGCAGGCTCACCGAACCCAATAATTCCCCAGTTCGAGGGTCAAAAGCCTCCACCCCATCACCCACCAACTGAGTTACCCAAAGTTCGCTGCCGTCTGGGGTAAAAGCCACCTGCTTAGGTGCTCCCCCCGACCGCCACGACGCCACCTTGTGAAGCAACTGATCGGGAAGATCTAAATAAAGGTGGGTCGCCGTTTCTTCTGTTAACAAAAACGTTTGCACCAACGGGGCAAAGCCCTCAGCCTCCACAAATACGGTGACTGGTCCAAATAATATGTCGGAAAACGAGTTTCCTCCGCTCATTGTTGTGCCGTCAGGTAACACAACCACAATCTCTGCGTCTTGCTGCTCAACCGTGAGTTGCAACAAGTGTTGCGGGGGCCGCGTGGTGGTAGTGGTGGTACTTGTGGTTGCCGGTGCGCTCGTGGTGGTCGTGGTACTTGTGGTGGTCGACGTTGTGGTGGTCGACGTAGATGGAGTCAGAACCGCCGGGGGTTCCGTCGTGGCTGTTGGCAGCACCGAAACCGTTTGAGAACATGCAGCAAGAACTATCGGCAGCCCCAAAAATACCCAATACAAACGCCTCTTCATGTAGTCATGTTAAGTCGCCCGGCCCCGTAGCGTCTAACCTTTCCTTATGCGAAACTTCCGCTTTTCATTTTTGCTTCTTTTTTAATAGCCAGTGGGTGTTTTGGCAACGATGAAGCTGTTGAACCAATTGTAGAAATCGGCCCCATTGAGGAAATACCAGCAGAAGACCCCCTCCCCGATTTAGTGCCCCTACAAGATGAAGAACTACCCCCGTTGGTGCCGCTGGGGAACAATAGCGACCTTGGACTCAGTGGTGACTTTTGTCAAGACTGGATCGTTGTCCAGGGGCAAACGTTCGCCCATGTAGACATGGCTGGCCTTATGTCTCTCGATGCTGAAAGCCCTGCCTGGTGGGGCGCCGTACAAAGCCTTTGGGAAGCCCATGCCAAACAGGCCGACTGGGTCGGCTTTCTCTTCTGATTGGTTTTTGGCGGTTGTCTTTCAACTCCGTAGCAACTGGCTACTTCATCAACAGAGCCATGGTACTTACGACAGTTTCCGCATTTTATTTTTCTGGGCTCTTTTGCCATACGTCATTGGTGTCACCTGAAGAATCAGCCTGCAATCGCAATTTGATGTTCTCTATAGAATCAAGGTCATAAATAAACAGCTACGCGGACAGCCACGCACGTGAAATAAGTGGACACACCCAGACACAACAGTGTGCTAAAAAGGGCTGGTAAACCTATAAAATAGCTGGAGATCCTATGAAATTACTTACGGATCAGAAGGCTGGGGGTTCGATTCCCTCCAAGCGCGCAAAATTTTTAAAAGATCACTTTGTTTCTAAATAAACCTCAGATTGAGCATGTGCTGCATCTACTAAATCTCCGAGAGCAACACTCACATCAACGATATGTAGCCCCCATTGAGGAGTTAACTCACCACCTACAGAATCTGTGCGTGGATCACTAGGGTCAGAAAGAAACTCAACTGAGAAGTAGCTAAAAGTCCCGTTATCAATGCATTCCCCAAGAATAAAATCTGGATAAGTAATCCAAGGGGTTGTAACTTCCGCGGTTGATTCAGGAGATAAACGTTTTTGTCCCTCAGAAGGGAAAAAAGGATTAAGCATTGCTTTTCCTTCTTCATTAAAGCTTGCCGGATTTGTACACAACGCCGGGGTGCCGTCTTGTCTAGCCCTACCAAAATAAGAGTTGTTTGGCGGCGGTTTATTTTCATCAAAAGTTACATATGCGAGTACGCATCCAATTTCATTTTTTTCTTTACAGGCAGGAATAGTTTCAAAATCTTTTCCCTCGGCAGCAATTGAGCCACCAATAAGATGTGCAGAAATTAGGCGTTCACGAAGTTCAGGGTTTTGATCAATTTCTTCTACAAGCAAACGTCGCAACATGGATGTTCCTTGAGAATGCCCAATCAGAATAAATCCCCGTCCACTATTTGCAGTCGTGATGTAATGCTTGAAAGCATCAAGAACATCTGCATAAGCAATTTCATAAGTGTTTACCCCTTCAGGTACTTCAATTACTCCAAGAAGTGAAGGAATAGTATTTTGTCGATATATCGGTGCGTAAACATCACAAACTTCGGTATAACGAGAAGCTTGTACCAGCCCAACGTTAAGTAAAAGCAACACCGAGCGGGAAAAGGGCCCACGGGCTCCCCGCCACGGTGGGTCGGGGGCCAGTGGGCCGGGTCAGGCGGCGGGCGCCTGGATGAGTTCGTGGTAGGCGGTGGCGGTGGTCACCGTTCCCCCTGGCGGACTTTCTCGTGCTCCTCCTGCCAGTCAGTGATCTCGTCTACCTGCTCGTCGATGTGCTCGACCGGGGGGCGGTGGCGATGGCAGCCAGGAGCCCCTCGGGGTCGGCCGTGCCGATTGAGAACGTGCGCCCCTTGTCGGCCAGGGTGAGTTCGACGGAGTCCCGGCCCCAGATCCGCCACAGCGTGCCGCCGGGGACGAAGCGAATGCCCCAGCCGTAGCGGGCGCCGTGGGTGGTGACCCGCTGGGAGGTGACGTCCGCGAGTGAGATTCGTCTGCGGGGCCAGCCCCAGTGGAATACCGTCACGACCTCGCCGTCGGCGACGGAGATGGTGAGCGTCATGAAGGCCCGGATCGCCACGAGTGCAACGAGCATGGAAGGAATGCTCCAGAGGAGCAGCTCTGCAGTCGCACCGACCACCGCCAGGGGAATTATCCAGAACAGCAGCACTGCCGGGTAGAGCAAGGTCCACGGCCGGGGCACTCGGTTGACGTACCGGTAACTCATGGCGCCCCTGACGCTACTCGGACCTGAGCCCACACAGTATTAATCTCCTGTGTTTCATCAGGTATCAAATCACTATTAGGTGTTCTATCTCCGCTTGTCGTGGGGTAAATATAAAAACAGTCAACTTCTGGATTTAAAGCTTTTTCAAATGGGATCACTTCAAGTGTCCCATCGGCGTAAATAGCTGTAGCGGTTTGGTCACGACCACAAACATCTTCTAGCTTTCCAGGCCAACACAACCAAACTTCTTGGTCGCTATATAAATCACTTATATAACCTGCATAAGGCACAACTGTCGTTGTCAGTGGGATTGTTGTTGGTGCACTTGTGGTTGCCGGTGCACTTGTGGTTGCCGGTGCGCTCGTGGTGGTCGTGGTACTTGTGGTGGTCGACGTTGTGGTGGTCGACGTAGATGGAGTCAGAACCGCCGGGGGTTCCGTCGTGGCTGTTGGCAGCACCGAAACCGTTTGAGAACATGCAGCAAGAACTATCGGCAGCCCCAAAAATACCCAATACAAACGCCTCTTCATGTAGTCATGTTAAGTCGCCCGGCCCCGTAGCGTCTAACCTTTCCTTATGCGAAACTTCCGCTTTTCATTTTTGCTTCTTTTTTAATAGCCAGTGGGTGTTTTGGCAACGATGAAGCTGTTGAACCAATTGTAGAAATCGGCCCCATTGAGGAAATACCAGCAGAAGACCCCCTCCCCGATTTAGTGCCCCTACAAGATGAAGAACTACCCCCGTTGGTGCCGCTGGGGAACAATAGCGACCTTGGACTCAGTGGTGACTTTTGTCAAGACTGGATCGTTGTCCAGGGGCAAACGTTCGCCCATGTAGACATGGCTGGCCTTATGTCTCTCGATGCTGAAAGCCCTGCCTGGTGGGGCGCCGTACAAAGCCTTTGGGAAGCCCATGCCAAACAGGCCGACTGGGTCAGTAGCGCCGCCCCAAAAAACGAAACCGAAGTGATTGCCAACGCGGAAGCCCTTGCCGAAGCCTTCCGTTCAGAAATCCCTCTACTCACAAAAGAATCTAACCAACAAGTAGATGGATCCGGAATTACTTTTCATTACCCGATTGTCTATAAATATCTCTTAGAACGCTGCGCCATCTGGATGGGCGAAGATCTCTCGGTAGACGATATTTTTGACGGTCTTTTTGATTTCAACAACGAGCCTTAATTAGGTTGGGTATAAGCCCACACTTCATCAAGAGTGGTCACCACGGTTTGGCGAGTTCCTCCTGTTTCTGCGGTGCCCCCCACCCAAGTATGAAACACCAACAGTGACTCTTCGCCCGTATCTACCACGCTGACCCCACCCGGGCCAACCAACGGGCCGACGGTGCCTACCTGACGATCAAAAAGTTCACAAGGGCCAACAGGAGACTCACAACGGGCTAAGCCCACCCGGTAAGTATCATCGGCCCACCACCCCGCAGAAAACACCAGCCACAAGCTGCCGTTAGCCGCACGAACTATCTCAGGATTCTCAATTATCTCTTCACCTACCGTGACGGCATCAAGCACCACCACCGAAGCACCAACCAGCGCTGTTCCATCTAACGAAAGTTCTTGCACAAACAACTGCACCCCGGTAGACGCATGTGGTGCATTACCGTCAGATTTCCACACCAACCACGAAGTGCCCCCGGCATCAACAAAAGGCGACGGATCAATTGACCCACCTAACTCATGTTGACAAACTAAAGGCTTGTCCCGTTCGTCAACAAACGGCCCCCACGGATCATCCGCCACCGCCACCCCAATACATTGCTCCCCGGCCGGCAACGCTGAGTTTTCTGTAGTTCCCGCTACCCGAGCCGTGTAATACAACACCCATCCAGTGTCGGTTTCTAACACCCCCGGCGCCCACGTGTACCCAATTTCAGCCCACACCCCAAGCGTTGGTAAAGCATCGCCAACAAACTCCCACTGAGTCAGGTCACTTGATGACCACACCGGCACATTAAAAAACCCGTTGTTCATCAACACATTGGTGGCGTACAAAAACGCTTGGTCTTCTTTCATCACCATTTCGGGGTCGGGAGCGCCAAAGCCTGTTGGTTTTGGCCGTCCGGTGCGTTCTGTTTGCTCACTAGTGGTCGTTGGCACCGTTGAGGTCGTTGGCGGGCCTTCCGGTAACACGGTTGTTGTTGTTGTTGTAGGTATTGAGGTAGTTGTGCTCACCGTTGTCGTCGGTGCTTGCGTGGCAGGGGAAACAACCGTTGCTTCAAGCGTTGTGCAGCCCACGGCAAACAACAAAAACCCTGCACCAATCCATCGCATCATTCCTGCAGCGTAGAGCACCTTCATGATGGATTTATTAAGACCAAATCGAACCTGTTAGAAACCTCGCTGCTTTTCATCTCCTTTACGAACCGCACCAAACCCTGGTGCCCAACCCAAGGAGAAACCAATGAAAAAGCAACTACGGATACTGGCCATCATTTTAGTGGCCGCCCTTTCCCTCTCAACTGGGGGAACTGCCCACGCCCGGCCAGCAATTGACACCGACTCTCTTGTTCCCGGCGGAATTATCGTTGAAGACAGCGCACCAGACTTTCCTGACTTCAGCCCAGGAAGTTTTGATATTGAACTCACCAGTGACTTTGAAACCCACTGCGACGCCGACGACGGAACCTTCACCGTTTCGTTCATGAATAACTACACCGGTGCAGGCATCACTGCTGCCGATCGGTGGGTCGCTATAAGTGTGGAAGATAACGACGGCATTGGTTGGGCACCATCAGACGGCTCAACTCCAAACTTTGAAAAATTTGAAGAAGGAGACGGGTCCAGTTATACCCAAGATGCCCTCCCTGGAAGCTACCAAGCAACCGTGACCTTCTACCTCAGCCTCCTCCAAGTTGACCCACCTGATGCAGGAAGCGTTGTCGCCGAAATGATCGCCGATGATGAAGTCTTTTGGCAAGAAACGGTCAGCGTTGACTGCACCCCAGACGAACCCGTCGAGACCACTGAAGAAGTTGAAGAGCCAACTGAAACCCCAGAAGAAATTGAAGAGTCAGAAGTAGACGAAGCCATCGAAGGGTCCCCCCTCTTCACCGGCTAATCCCTTCCCTTATTGAGATGCCGGCAGCTTTTGCTGCCGGCATCAACGCGTAAAAACCTTTTTTGAACTTGTCAGATTTTTCCCCCTGGTTCATCCCCACCTTGAAGCTTGGAAACACCAGGCACCAACAAAAGGAAACCCATGAAAAAATTAATACACACCCTTACTGCTTTGGCCATCGTTGCCAGCTCACTACTTATCGCCAGCAACACCGCCTCAGCAATGCCTACAGGGTCAATCGACACAATTATTTATGCGGATATTGATAACCATTGTTCTGGAAGTTCCAGCATCACGGTCAAATCAGTAAATAACTTGCCGCCAGTACCTGGCAACGAACGATGGGCACGAGCAGAGCTCGCCATGGTTGATTCCACGGGATTAACCGTTTTATTGGCTCCCGGGCCGAGCCCCACTCATGTTGACCAGTTTTTTCCTGGCGACTCATTTACTCATGTCTTTTACCCACCTCCTGGTGATCTTTATATGGTTGCCGCCTTTTTTGTTTATTCGAGCCCTTCAGCAACGGATGGCCTAACAATCCCCGCAGAGATGTTTGAGCACTTCGGAATTACCTGCGGAGACGACGATGGCGACGATGGCGACGATGGTGGTGACACAACCGATGGTGGCGACGATGGTGGTGACACAACCGATGGTGGCGACGATGGTGGTGACACAACCGATGGTGGCGACGATGGTGGTGACACAACCGATGATGGCGACGATGGTGGTGACACAACCGAAGACGGTGAGACAACCGAAACCCACAGTGGCGAAGTCAAAGAGTCAGAAGTAGACGAAGCGGTAGTCGGCTCTCCACTCTTCACCGGCTAAATACTCCCAACCCTGGTGCCGGCAGCTCCCGCTGCCGGCACCAGCGCGTAAAAGCCTTTTTCGAACCTGTCAGAACTACGCCCGTGGCAACTCAACACTTTGAACACAACAACCAACCAAAAGGACCAACCATGAAAACCCGCCAAACCACCGCACTTCTCCTAACCATCACTCTGGCGCTTACCGCTTGCGGAGGCACCCCGGCCACTGAAGAAACAGGCCCCAAAGAGGCGCCAGTTACCACCGAGGCACCGGCGCCGTCGACCAGTGAAGCACCAGCCCCCACCCCAACCGAAGCACCAGCACCAACCACTGAGGCACCGGCACCCTCTACTAGTGAAGCACCAGCCCCCACCCCAACCGAAGCACCAGTCGAAGAAACCGCATTCGTCCCCGACCCAATTTATGTAGCCCGAGCAATTGGCACCGTCGAGGCCTATGCCAACCCCAGCGACACCGACCCCGCCTGGACCTTTGAGGCCACCACCGACTACGGCTCCACCACCGTGTTCCTTGTCAACACAGTAGAAGGCGACTGGTACAACGTTGACTTGCCGGTACGCCCCAACGAAACCAGCGGTTGGGTACACGCCAGCCAAATAGAGCTTCGTACCGTCACTTTGACCGTCACCATTGACCAGTCAGACCGCACCCTCACCGTCAACGATGGCCCAGACGTCGTGTTCGAAACTTCAGTAGCAATCGGTAGTGAAGAAAACCCCACCCCAAACGGAGACTTCTTTCTTACTGACAAACTCCTCACCGGCAACCCAAGCGGCGCTTACGGCCCAGTCGCTTTCGGACTCTCTGCATACTCCGACACCCTGTCCTCTTTTGCCGGAGGGCCGGGCCAAATTGGTATCCACGGCACTAACCAGCAGGACTCCATCGGTACCGCCGCCTCCCACGGATGTATCCGCACCCCCAACGAAGTAGCCCTGTTGCTCAACGACCTTTTGCCGCTTGGCACACCGGTCAGCATCCATAACTAAACCGCGGGACCCCCAAACCCCGGCCCAGAAATCCCCGGGTCGGGGTTTCTCGCGTCTAGCCTCTTCTTGGTATCACCCTTGAAAAAGGTGTCGTGGTGGTCGTGGTGGTCAACGCCGGAGAAAGAGGCTCAAACCGAGCCACCAAAGTAGTCGTAGTGGTCAACGCCGGAGAAAGAGGCTCAAACCGAGCCACCAAAGTAGTCGTAGTGGTCAACGCCGGAGAAAGAGGCTCAAACCGAGCCACCAAAGTAGTCGTAGTGGTCAAACCTAATGGTGCCACTCTGGTACTTGGTTGAAGAGAAAGAGTCGGCAATGATGCAATGGAGTCCACTCGTTGAGGAACCCAATCAATTTCTCTTCCCTCACCGACTTCAGTAAACTCTGGCGGAGCGGTATAACACTCGCCCTCCAAGGTGGTCGTAGTCTCTCTCTGAGACCGCACATGTTTTATCACTCGGGCCAACTGCACGACACCCGTAACTCCAGTACCTCCTTCGCCAAACCCTGCACCTCCAGACCAACTACACACCACCACATAGTCATCTTCGCCGTCTGTCACAAAGGTCACGCCACCTGGGCCAACTAAACCATCACCAGTAGTCAACCACTGGCCCTCCTTTTGGCAAGGACCCATCGGTCTTTCGCAACTCGCTATTCCCGTACTGTAAGAGGCGCTATCCCACCAACCCGCAGAATACGAAAGCCAAAGATCGCCTTCAGAATCTCGGAAAAAATCAGGGTTCTCAATTAATGGCCATTCCCAATCTTGATCCCGGCACAACAAGTTGGTGGACTCACCTAAAAGGCGAACTGCTGAAGAATTAAGCCGTTGCGCATAAATGCAAGCCGTACCATTTACGTGCGGAGCGTTGGTGTCTGCTTTCCAGGTCAACCACAAAGACCCGTCATCGTCGCGGAAAGGGGACGGGTCAATTGAGCCACCAAGCGACTCTTGGCAAATAAACGGAGAAGAATCTCCATCAACAAAAGGCCCAGTTGGCACCGAGGCCACCGCCAAACCAATGCACTGCACTCCAGCCGGATACGCCGAATCTGTCGTAGTACCAAGCACTCGAGCAGTATAAAAAAGGAGCCATTGGCCACCAACACCAATAACTCCCGGCGCCCACGTCCAACTATCTTCAGCCCACGAGCCAACCTTTTCTAAAGCATCACCCACTGGGTCCCAGTTTGAAAGATCGGTTGACTTCCAAAGTGGAACATTAATTGGAGGCCCAAAGGGAAAAATGTTTGTGGTGTAGAGGTATCCCACGCCCTGGTGAATAACTAACTCTGGGTCTCGTGCTTCAAAAGGAGTGAAAGAAAATTCTTCACCTTGGGGTGCTTCCTCAGGGTTTAAAGGGTTTCTGGTCCCTGCTGTTTTCTCCTCGCCCCCTTCGTCTCCTAACCCTTCAGGTGTTTCCTCGCCCCCAAATTCCCCCTCATCTTTTTGTTCTAACCCTTCGCCGCTATGAGTTTGATCCTCTTCTTCGTCGACCACTGCTTGCGACGTCGCTGTTTTCCCACCAATTACATCTTCCCCAACGTCCGCCTCTGTGGTTGGAACAGCAGAAGCATCCAGCAGCATCGGTTTGTTTTGGGTAGCGCAACCCGAAAGGCCCAGAGCCAACGCCAAAACAACCCCCAACTTCATCCCTGCACTCATATCTTCCTTCTCCTCTAGGGAAATGGTAATACAAAACCCAATAGGCTTACCCGCCATGACCACCTACACGGCCCCACCGATAGACCCCGCTCTCGTAGAGTTCGCCACCGCCATTGCCCAAGAGGCCGGTGCCTACACGCTCAAGACATTCCAAAGCGCTGACCTCACCGTTGAAGGCAAGGAGGACGGCTCGCCGGTAACCGCCACCGATCGGGGCGCCGAACGTCTTTTGCGGCAACGCATTAGCGAGGCTTTTCCCGACGACGCCATTGTGGGTGAAGAAGAAGCCGACACCGAAGGAACCTCCGGACGCACCTGGATACTTGACCCCATCGACGGAACCGAATCATTCATACGCGGCGTACCCCTCTACGGAAACCTCGTCGCCATGGAAGACCAACACGGCCCAGCGGTCGGGGTCATAAATATTCCCGGGCTCGGTGAATGTGTTTCCGCTGGCCGAGGAAACGGATGCTTTCTCAACGGAACCCAAGTACACGTCTCTAACCAAACCACGATCGAAGGAGCCTGCCTAGTAACCAGTGGCGTGGACTACTGGCCCTCAGTCACCCAACTAGAACCCCTCATTCAGCCCGGCACGGTTATGCGCACCTGGGGTGACGCTTACGGATACGTCTTAGTAGCCACCGGCCGAGCCGACGCCATGATTGACCCGCTTGTTAACCGCTGGGACGTTGCCCCCATGCTGACCATTTTTCCCGAAGCCGGCGGTCTCTTCACCGATTTCTCAGGAAACGTTACCGCTCAAGGAGGCAGCGCCATAGCGGCCAACCCAAGCCTCCATCAAGCCATCATCAAAACCCTGAACTCCTAAACTTTTCGCCGGCGCAAACGGCTCATCAGGGGGCACCCCTAAACCATCAGTGCAGCGAACCCCAGGTTCTGGGGAATCCTCCGCATCGGTAAAAGCCTCAACAAAAGCCAAGATTCTTGGGTCGTCTACTTCTTGAATCTCTAAACGCCGACCCCACGAAGTAACCACCACCGGTGCAAGTTGCTTCGGATAAGGCGACATCAACAACTTCTCGTTACTGCTAAACAATTCCGCCAAATACGAAACATTATCTTCGTTTAAACTTGGTAAATACGTCACCCAAACCGTACCGTGCTCCAACGAATGCACTGCCATTTCATCGTGTAACTCAACCGAATAAACACCACAGTTGTGCCACACATCAAAATGGTCCCCTCCAGAAGGAGGAACCGTGGCATAGTCCACATCAAACGGTGTGTGGTCCCGACTTAAGTTTCCCACTTCTTCAACCTCAGATAAATCCACCGCCACCGTTGTTGAAGAAACAGTCATTGTTGTTGTGGCAGCCAGCGTTGATGAGGGCACTACCTGCACCGCCCCCGTGCCGCACCCTGCGGCAACCAACAAACACCACCACAGACCCTTAGGTCGGCGCATGGTCACCTTCAAAAATTTCTACCACCAACCCGCGTGCCTGCACATCATGCAAAAAACCCACCGGGTCAACCATTTCAGCCAAACCAGCCATCCCTTGTTTTTTTAAGCGGCCCGTTAACGCCCACTCAGCAGCAGCAGCAGCCACCGTGGCCGCCGCTACCGCAGGACGCTCAGTAACCCCCAACACCACCGCCTTATGTGCGCCACCTTGTTTACCCTGTAGTTCCACCCGTATCGCCCCTGGCCCACCCTCTGAGTGGGGAGGCGCCAACATCGGCAACGGAGCCGTCAAACGGTCTCTACGAGTAGCAGAAACCCGAGAGGTAATCCACTCTGCTTGCGGAAAGGCGTGGTGTAAAAGCACTGGTCCAGCCAAAGCCGCTCGATAACAATCCTGTGGGCCTATGGGTTCAGGGAACCAACACAACGATCGACCTGAACCCCCCGGGTTACGCGCCCACTGCCCCTGACGCCAATCGTAAGCAATCCGACTCAACGCCCGATGATGCACCAAAGCACACGCCGGCCCCCCAGTGCCTGCTTTAGCAACATGAATCTCTTCTACATGATCAAGCCACATTGCCCCATGAGCCGCCAACACACAACTCAAACCAGGAGCAAACCCAGCTCCCAAAACCACCGAAACTCCCGCTTCTTGTGCTTGAGGAGCCAACTTCAACATCGCCACCGTTTCCGCCAAACCATCACCAGTTGTTATGACCGGACGTTGATGCGCTAAAGCATCAACCACAGCCGGGAGTTGCGTACCCCCCGGGGTCGCTACCACCACCACGTCGGCTTCCAGCGACGCCGGAAATGGCGCGTGCTCAATAATGAGTCGTTCCCCTAGCGAACGCGAAACCCAAGCTAAACGATCAGCATCAGTGTCACGCAACACAACTTGGTCAACTAAGCCCCCCGACAGCAACTGGCGAGCCACCCGTGCTCCCACTGCTCCGGCCCCCAAAACAGCAGCTCTCATCAGCGAAGATCCGGACCTTCAAGACGGCGCCACCCACCTGTTTGACGAGGAATACGAGTGATCCCAATAGCACGAAAAACACTCGCCACAGCAACCGCAGCCATAATTGACTCAAGGGCTCCTCGGATGGTACGCATCATGATCTCGGCCCTACTCCAATTCTGCGGATTGCGTGGGGCTAGCTGGATTTGAACCAGCGACCTCACCCTTATCAGGGGTGCGCTCTAACCAACTGAGCTATAGCCCCGCAGTGCCAGAACGGTATCGTCCGCGAGTGGTCGGTCGCTACCCGGTTGGGGGAGGCTGTTTCTTAATTCCTGGCTTAGGAAGCACCCGATCACCGGAACGAACCTTCCTTCGCCGCACCGCAGTCTCCTCTTCGATGACGGTAAAACGAATGCCCCCCATCAAATCGCTGATCAGGTTAAAGACAACCACCAGTACCACGGTGGTTGCTGTGCCGCCCACCACCATGACCAAACCGCCCAAAACAAAGATGCGGAAAATTTGTTCCGTGTCAAAAGCAAAGTCTTCTAACGCAAACAGTTGGGCAATAAAGTGCTCAACTTTTTCAATGGTGCCGGCGTCGCTAGCTGCTCCCCAAACCATAGAGGTAGCAATCACCGTCATGCCCCACACACACAAGTAAAAAATCAACCCAATTTTAAGTACCGACCAAGGCTCAATATGGCGCAACAGTCGGCGAACACGGCGAACCCGGAACCCACCGCGCTCTCTCCCGGTAATGCGTTCAGGTTTTGAATCTTTTTCTGATTTACGAAAACGAGGCCCCTTTGCTGGGCTGAGGTCTTCTGCAAAAAACTCTTTTTCATTTTCACCCGTGGGCTCAAACTCTGTTGATTGCTCATCTCCACTGCTTTGAAAAAGGTCTTCAAGGCGCGCTGCGGTAGTTGCTGGCCCGCCCAATTCAGGAAGTTCTTCGCTCCCTGTCGTGGGGTCAACCACTTCTTCGTTTTCTGCTTGTTCAGATTCTTCTTCCACGACCGGTGAGTCTAGAGGAACCAGAGCAGTTGGTCGCGGTCGCCTAGCATTTGTCTTTCAAAACCCTCTCGTTAAGGGATGAAACTGGCCACACTTTGCGCCTTGGCGGTGGCCCTGGCTCGACCAACACGAACCACGATCACCACCTCAAAACCATCCCGACGAAACGACTCCAGGGTTGCCCCATTACTGGTGGCCATTAAATGTGCTGCTTTTTCCGGATCAACCCGGTCAGTTGCTGCTGCTAAGGCGGCAGCATCTGCTGCGGTACGGGCTTGTGCACGCTCCACCGCTACTGCACCTAACTCCGCAGCAAGGATCGCTAAACCCACCGCCAGTAAAACCAGCAAAGCCATTAACGGTAAAGTCTGACCTCGGTCATTAAGCGGTTCTTTTTTAGACAACATAATTTCCTCACTTGGTTTCCAAGTAATTGGAATACAGGGGAGAAGTTTTGTTGCTTACAACTTATTCTTCGAGATCGACAGTTTCGCTTTCAGCTTCAACTGCGTCTTCATCTTCGCTCATGTCTTCGGCGGGGACCCGAGACAACGCCACCACATGCTGCCCATCATCGGGGTTCATTACCCGAACCCCAGTAGCGCTTCTTCCCTGAAGCGAAATATCTGAAACCGACATACGAATAATCACCCCACCAGAGGTCACCGCAAAAATATCATCCTCTTCATTCACCACCACAGCCCCTGCTACCTGGCCACGTTCTTCGGTTACCCCGATACCTCGCACCCCTAACCCACCCCGTCCTTTGGTGGAAAACTCGTCAAGGCTGGTTCGTTTACCAAACCCTTGCGTGGTCAAATGCAAAACGGTGGCCTCAGGCTTCACCACAGCACAAGACAAAAGCTCATCGCCTTCTCGGAACTTCATGCCTCGTACCCCCGCAGCGGTACGGCCCATTGAGCGCACTGCCGATTCGTCCATACGTAAGGTTTGGCCCGACCGCGACACCAGCAACAAATCGTCTTTCCCGCTGGTAGCCATGACATCAACCAACTCGTCGCCATCATTAAGTTTGATAGCAATAAGGCCCGCTTTTAACGAAGAGTCATAAGCAGAGAACTTCGTCTTTTTTACTCGACCACTTCGGGTAGCAAAAAACAAGAAGCGGTGCGTTTCGTAATCTCTGGTATCGATCACTGCCTGAATGCGTTCCTCTGCCTCTAACGGCAGCAAGTTAATAATGGCGGTACCGCGTGCCGTGCGGCTTGCTACCGGCACTTGATGCGCTTTTAAGCGATACACCTTGCCCCGAGTAGAAAAGAACAATAAATATGCATGCGCAGAAGTATGTAACAAGTGAGTAACCACATCTTCATCTTTAAGACGCGCCCCGGCAACCCCGCGGCCCCCGCGGCCCTGGGTACGAAATTCATCGGCAGACATTAACTTCACATACCCACCGGCACTCATGGTGAATACTTGCTCTTCATCATCAATCAAATCTTCAACATCAAGCGACCCAGGATCAATCATCAGTTCGCTTTTTCGTGGCGTGGCGTGGGCTTCACGAACTGCTTGCATTTCTTCCTTGATGACCTCGCGAAGTCGTACTTCGTCACCCAATATGGCTTCCAAGGCATCCATGGTGATTTTAAGCTCAGCTAAGCGTGCCTCTAAATTGGTTCTGCCCAAACGAGTAAGCCGCACCAACTGCATATCCAAAATATGATTCGCCTGAATTTCAGTGAAACCGAAATCCTCACCCATTAACCCCTCACGGGCGTGACTACGGTCTTCAGAAGATCGGATGAAGGCAATGATTTGATCTATTTGATCTAATGCTTTGATTAAACCTTCAGTGATATGAGCTTCAGCTTGAGCTTTTTCTAACCGGTACTGCGAACGGCGGGTAACAACCTCCACCTGATGCTCAATATAAGCAACCAAGAGTTCCCGCAAGTTCAAAAGACGGGGCACTCCATCAACTAAGGCCACAGAGTTCACCGAAAAAGTGGCCTGCAAAGGTGTCCGCTTAAACAGATTGTTCAAAATAACCAGTGCCGGAGCATCCCGTTTTAAGGTAATAACAATGCGGGTTTTTCCTTGCGCCGACTCGTCGTTGATATCGGAAATACCTTCAATTTCACGGCTATCAACGAGGTCACGAATTTTGACCATGATTTGGTTCGGACTGGCCTGATAAGGCAACTCACTCACCACAATACGGTTCGTCCGTTTACCTTCTTCGATTTCTGTACGGGCCCGCATGCGAATACTTCCCTTACCGGTGCGGTAAGCCTCTCGACTTCCAGCTCGGCCCAAAATAAGTGCGCCGGTAGGGAAGTCAGGAGCCGGCATGAAGTGCATCAAATCATCCGGGGTGGCCTCTGGGTTATCAATAAGATGCATGGTGGCATCAATAACCTCACCCAAGTTATGGGGGGCAATGTTGGTGGCCATTCCCACCGCGATGCCTTGGCTTCCGTTTACCAACAAGTTAGGAAAACGCGCCGGCAACACCTCGGGCTCGCTGAACTCACCCGAATAGTTATCTATAAAATCAACAGTGTCTTCATCTATGCCGTTAAGAAGCGCCAAAGCAATCGAGTCCAAACGGCACTCGGTGTAACGGGCGGCAGCCGCCGAATCGTCGGGAGAATAACCAAAGTTTCCCTTAGGGTGAATAACCGGGTGGCGCAAACTGAAGTTTTGCGCCATACGCACCAACGCATCGTAAATAGCTAAATCTCCATGCGGGTGGTACTTACCCATGACTTCGCCAGTAACTCGGGCGCACTTCATCGTTGGTCGGTCGGGGCGGGCCCCCAGGTCGTACATGCCCCATAAAATTCGGCGATGCACTGGCTTTAAACCATCTCGTGCATCAGGGAGCGCACGAGAAACAATGACCGACATGGCGTAATCCAGAAAAGATTGTTCCATCTCTTCTTGAATTTCGATGGGCTCAATAGTGCCCATCGGTATGTTTTCTGTTGGTGTGTCGTTGGTATCGCTCATAATGACCCTTAAATATCCAAGAAGCGGACGTCGTGCGCATTGGCCTGAATAAACTTTTTGCGGCTCTCCACGTTTTCACCCATCAGGGTGGAAAAAATTTCGTCAGCTATGGCCAACATTTCTACCGTTACTTGCAGCAGGGTGCGTTTGGTGGCATCCATAGTGGTGGCCCGCAACTCGTCGAAGTCCATCTCACCGAGACCCTTCAACCTTTGAAACTCTCTTTTGTGACTGGGGTGCTCCAACAAAAATGCGTCTTTAGCATGATCGTCTTTTAGATAAATCTTTTCTTTACCCACCACCGTGGAATACAACGGAGGTTGCGCAATATAGATGTGACCGGCTTCCACCAAAGGCCGCATCTGACGGAAGAAAAACGTTAACAACAAGGTACGAATATGGCTGCCATCAACATCAGCGTCGGCCAACAAAATTACTTTGTGATAACGAATCTTTTCTAAGTCGAACTCTTCGCCAAAGCTTCCCCCGATGGCCTGAATAAGGGTCTGCACTTCATTGTTTTTCAACATCTTGTCGGGGCGGGCTCGCTCCACGTTCAAGATTTTTCCGCGAATGGGCAAAATAGCCATGGTGCGCGGGTCACGAGCCTGCACCGCTGACCCACCGGCAGAATCGCCTTCCACAATAAAGAGTTCTGACTCACGTGGATCACGTGAAGAACAGTCTTTAAGTTTGTCAGGCATACCAGCACCATCAAGCGCAGACTTTCGGCGAGCAGACTTTCGCGCATCGTGGGCAGCAATACGTGCCCGTTGCGCATTAATGGCTTTTTGGAGCACCCGTTTTGCTTCTGATGGGTGTTCTTCTAACCATTCTGCAAGACGCTCATTGGTTGCTTTTTGCACCAGGGAGCGTATTTCAACGTTACCGAGTTTTGATTTTGTTTGTCCTTCAAACTGAGGGTCACCAAGACGCACGCTAATAATGGTGGTCATACCCTCTCGAATATCTTCGCCTTGAAGATTGTCGTCTTTTTCTTTCAAAAGACCCTTCACCCGGGCGTAGCGATTCATGACCCCGGTTAACGCGGTACGGAACCCTTCTTCGTGCATGCCCCCTTCAATGGTGTTGATGCCATTAGCAAAAGAGTGCAGTCCGTCGGTGTTAAACCCGGTGTTCCATTGAAAGGCCACCTCAACTTCGTGGTCCTCTTCTTCTTGTGCAAAATAGCCAACCACGGAAAACAGTGACTCTTTAGAAGCGTTGATGTGCTCAACAAAGTCTCGAATACCACCGGCGTAACAGAACACCGTTTCGTTAGGAGTCTCGTCACGTTCATCACGGAAACAAATTTCTAGCCCACGATTTAAAAAAGCCATCATCTGAAAACGCTCTAAGAGCGTCTGCGCACGAAATTTTGTTTCTTCGAAGATTTCATCATCGGGCCAAAAAGTGACGGTAGTGCCGGTGCGGTTATCGGGAGCTTCACCAATGTCCGCCAGACGAGAATCTAACTGCCCACCGTCAATAAAGGTCATGGCGTGGCGGCGCCCATGCCGATCAATTTCTACTTCCACACGAGAAGAAAGCGCATTCACTACCGAAATACCAACCCCATGCAGGCCGCCCGACACTTTGTAACCTTCGCCGCCAAACTTACCGCCAGCATGTAACACCGTTAACACCACTTCGGCAGCCGTGAGGTCTTCGTATTGGTGATGCTTATCAACGGGTATCCCACGGCCGTCATCTGAAACCCGGCAAGATCCATCAGGTAACAAGGTCACAGAAATTGTCGAACAGTGTCCCGCCATGGCTTCATCAACGGAGTTATCTACTACTTCCCAAACCAAGTGGTGAAGCCCCGATGGACCCGTTGACCCGATGTACATGCCGGGGCGTTTACGAACCGCTTCTAATCCTTCTAAAACTGTAATATCAGCAGCGCTGTAAGAGGTCTCTGTTTCCGTCATTTTACTTGTCTCCAAAGGTGGTTTTTCCGAAGTAAACCAACCACAAATTTTGTTGTTTAGCGGAGCAAAACCGCAGGCCAGAGGGGAAGAACACAGCACCCTAAGTGTAGCACTTCACCGCACCAAATAGGGGTCAATGATCAAGAGTAAAAACCACAACTCTTTAAAAAATGTCAGCAAAAATATGAAGGTTTACCGGTGCTCATTTGGGCGCACACGAACCTGGACTTTAGTGATTTTTCCCGGCCCAACCAAGCCTTCGATTCGCTCTAAAAGTTGTGCCTCTAGCCAGGTAATTTGACTAGCCCAAGCGGGGTCTTCTACTCGAACTAACAAAACAGAACCTTTTACCGCAACCGCTTGAACTCGCGTAGCTAACTCGGGGCCCATTAAATCTGGCCACGCCTTAATGATGTCTGTGGTGGCATCAATTTCTGGTGCACCCATATCAGCCATAAGACGTTCCAAGCTTTGTCGAAGTGGCGTCGGAGCCCTTTTTCTTTGTATCACGATTGTGTTTTTCCTTCAACGATTTGGATGACTTGTGAAACTTCCACACCTTTAGGGAGTTGTCCCGCTGAGGTCACCAAGGTCTGACATTGAGGCAACAAGGCAACCAACCCAGCGGAGCGGTTTTCATCTAATTCAGAAAAAACATCATCCAATAAAATTACCGGATGCACTCCAACCGCATCAGCAACCACCTGGTGGCCACCCAAGCGCAAAGCGAGCGCCAGTGATCGTTGCTCTCCTTGAGAAGCCTGAGTTCGAGCTGGCATGCCTGAGAGAGTAATAACCAGGTCATCACGGTGAGGGCCCACCGTAGTTACGCCGCGACGAAGATCATCAGTGCGTGATTCTTCTAAGGCAGCAGCAAGGCCTTGGGTGGCCCAAGCCGCTTCGTAGTGCAGGGTTCCAGTGGCTTCCTCACCATGTAACCCAGCCAAAACATTAAAAACGGGGTCTTGGAGTTGTTCAACCAAAAGGCGTCGAGCATCTACTAACCCTTGGCCGGCTTCAACAAGTTTGGCATCCCAAACATCAAGCGTGCTCAACACGTCTGGTGTGTTTCGGCCTTTCGCTTGTTTTAACAGCGTGTTTCGCTGCCGTAATACTTTGTCCAAAGTGGTTCGGAGTTCATAATTACGGGGATGCAAATTGATAAGTAGTTGGTCTAAATATTCACGCCGTTCCCCTGGACTACCTTTAATTAGTCGTAAATCATCAGGAGCAAAGACCGTGGTACGTAAATAACCCAAAAGATCACGGGATCGTTTTACAGGATTACTGTTCACTAAAATTTTGTTTCGTCCAGTTCGAGACAACTCTGCCTCTAACAACACCGTGCGGGTGCCAACACTTACCTCTGCTCGAACTATGGCCTGATCTTCCCCATTACGAACCATGGTTTCTGTTGAGGCACCACGAAACGAACCTGCTAAAGACAACCAAGCTAGGCCTTCTAAAATGTTGGTTTTACCTTGACCGTTGTTACCCACAATGGCCGTAAGGCCTTCGCTAAAAGTAAGATCGACCGTTTGATGATTTCTAAAATCGGTAAGCCAAAGCCGTCGTACCGGCATAAAGGTTAAGACACACGTACTGGCATAAGTAGGTAAAGAAACTGTTCATCGCCCACACTGCGCAATACCGCTGGCTTTAATGAATCAATAGTTTCTAATTGCACCTCGGCCCCAGAAGAAACTTCGAGTCCGTCAAGAAGGTAGGCCGGGTTAAAAGCCACCGTTAAATCTGTCCCAGAATATTCTGCATCAATGGTTTCGCGAGCCTGACCCACATCTTGGGTAATGGCAATCAACTCCAAGCCATCAGCAGACATTTCTAAACGCACGGGGGTGTTTTCTTGTGCTAACAAACGAACCCTGCGCAAAGCATTCGTCAAAACACCTCGATCAACAACCAACGTATTGGGGTGATCTTCAGGAATGAGGTTCCGGTAGTTAGGGAACTCCCCTTCAATCAAGCGCGTTGACACGCTTACGCCACCCACACAAAAAGTTGCATCATGTTCACCAAAAGACACGGTGAGTTCATCGGCGTCAGAAAGAAGTTTGCCGACCGCTTCAAGCGCTCGTGACGGAACCAGCACCGTTTGGTCAGTTTGTAAAACAGAGGTACCAAGTAAATCACGAACCGCTAAACGGTACGAATCGGTAGCAACAAAACGGAGCCCATCGTTTTCTGGCGCCAACAACACGCCGGTTAAGATTGGGCGAGAATCGTCGCCGCTGGCTGCAGTTACTACTTGATCAAGAGCTGCTGCTACCCCAGAGGCATCTAAAGTAACCGTTTCTCCGCTAGCTGGCTCTAAGCGAGGAAACTCATCGGCGGGCATTGTTCGTAAATTAAAATCACTACGGCCGGAAGATAAATTAGCTCCCTCGTCATCGATGGTCACCTCAACCTGGCCGCTACTTAACGCACGAACAATGTCTGACGCCAGTTTGGCTGGCATCACGGTTGCGCCATCTTCTTGACCACCAACGTCAACCGCCACCTGAATGGTGAGATCATTATCGGTACCGCTAACAGTAAGAGCGTTACCGATTAAATTTAAATGCAATCCTGAAAGCACTTGCAAAGCACCACCTCTGGTGGAGGTTGCTTGCCGAGCAATAGTAAAAGCATGGTCGAGGACATCTCGTTCACAACGGAACTTCACAGGTACGTCACTTTCGCCTTGGAAGGTTCAACATAGATAGAGGGGATAGTAGGTGCTGTGGATTGTGGATGAGTGGACATTCGTGCAGGTAATAGGGTAATTCTTTTTACACCGGTCATCCACCATTGTCCACAAGATACAGAAAGGCCACTGGTGGGGCTGTGGGTGACTGGTTGTTTGTCCACAGTTCGTCCTCAGCTATTTCTGGGATTTTATGGCCGCGGTAAGGGTGGTTACCTGGTCATAAATTTCTCTTCGCTCGGCCATCAGGTTACTTATTTTGTCTACGGCGTGAATAACTGTGGTGTGGTCACGGCCACCGAACTCTTTGGCAATCGCTGGGTAACTTAGGTCGGTTAGGTCTCTAAAGACATACATGGAGATCTGTCGAGCGGTAACCAAAGGTCGCCGGCGGCTTCCGCCAGTAAGTTCATCAAGAGAGAAACTGTACATTTCTACTGTTTTTTCAAGAATCAAATCTGGGGTAATCCGTAAAGGCTTATTTGCGGTAATGAGATCTTGGAGCACCGTGCGGGCCATGTCTTCAGTTAACTGCACGTCGTTCAGACTAGAGAAAGCAGTTACTCGAGTAAGGGCACCCTCAAGCTCTCGAATGTTATCGGTAATGTTTTCTGCAATAAAGAGAAGAACCTCTGCCGGTATTTTTACTTTCGAAGGAGTGTCTTCGGCTTTTTTACGCAAGATAGCGAGCCGGGTTTCTATGTCGGGGGGTTGAATATCGGTGATGAGGCCCATTTTGAAACGACTCTTTAAACGGTCTTCAAGAGTAGGTATGGCATCTGGTGGGCGGTCGCTGGATAATACGATTTGCCCACCAGCTTGATGCAAACTGTTGAAAGTGTGGAAGAACTCTTCTTGGAGTCCTTGCTTTCCTTCCATGAACTGAATGTCATCAATTAAGAGAACATCAATCTCGCGGTAGTACTGCTTGAATTCAGGCAGAGTTTTATTACGAATAGCTTCGACAAAGCGGTTCATAAAAACTTCAGAAGAAACGTAGCGAACACGATGGGTGGGGTAATGGTCGCGCACGTAGTTGGCTATGGCGTGCAAAAGGTGTGTTTTTCCCAACCCTGCATCGCCGTAGATAAAAAGAGGGTTGTAGCTGCGGCCAGGGGTTTCGGCTACAGCAAGAGCGGCTGCCGCAGCAAAACGATTTGAGGTACCAACAACAAAGTCATCAAAAGTTAATCGTTTTCCAAATGAACCCGAGGAAGAGGGTTGAGTGTTTTGTTGTTGAGTTGGCTGCGGCGTTTTGTTGATGGGGACAAAATTGGTTTCTTCAATAACAGGAGCAACCGGGTTAGTGTCTAAAAGGGTGCTGTCGGTAACTACTTCGAAACGTAACTTAAGCTTTCCGTCCGAGAGTTCAGTCAAAGCAGCTTGAACGATTTCTCGATACCGGCCGTCGATGCGGTCACGCACCACGGTGCTTGGTACGGAAACAACCAACTCTTCATTGGTCACGTTAAGTGCGGTGGCGGATTTAAAGTTCATTTGCCACACCACATCAGAGACTTGTAGTTGAATTGCTTCAGAACAAGCTGCCCAGATGGTGGCCGATTCTTCCTTGGTTGTTATTTCGTTCAATGCCCTACTCCGTTGTCGTCTTTTCCACAACTGTGGATCACCCTGTGGAAAGAGAGGAAAACCCTGGGGGGCTTTAGACAAGCACTCTCTCACCAATTTGAATGGACGTGGCAACGTAGCATCAGAATCAGCGTCGCGCGCAACTGGAAATATTGGAAAGCAAAAGTCCTGCTTATTCTATGTTTCGCGCGTAACCGTAGGGGTTAAAGACGCGTTTTTAAATAACTGCCGCGCCGCGGATAAACCCAAAAGGAGGAAAAGTAGACCTGTGGATAACTTTGTGGCAATGTGGCTTTCCTCGTTTACCGGTTGGCGCGCGTGGTCTTATACCCGTAACCTTTAGCGATGCCTCGTATGTCACCCGAGCATTAAGTCTGACAGGTTTGTCAGATTCTCACCGGTGGCCTCAATCTATCGCTGTTGCTCGGTGCTCCTTCTTCTTATGACACCAAGTAGCCGACAGGAGTTATAAATGAAACGTACCTTTCAACCCAACACTCGCCGCCGGGCGCGCAAACATGGGTTTCGTCATCGTATGAGCACTCGAGCTGGACGATCAATTATCAAGTCTCGCCGCCACAAAGGTCGCGCACGCCTGTCAGCTTGATTGGTCGGCTTGGAACACGGGGCGATTTTGATGCCCTCCGCCGCCATGGACAACGTGCACGAAGTGGCCCGCTCCAACTGCAGTTTTTGGCTTCAGTGAGCACCCCAGGGTCTACTCGTGTTGGTTATGCCATTGGGCGTTCGGTAGGAAACGCCGTGATCCGAAACCGTACCCGTCGCCGCTTGCGCGCCATTATGACTGACCTTTCTTCTTCCGAGTCGTTACTCCCTTACGGAGATTATTTGATTCGCGTGCAGCCAGCAGCGTCTCAAGCGACTTTTACTGAATTAAAAGACTGGACACAAACCATGTTGAGTGATCTAAAGGCACACTCATGACGACAAAAATAGGCTCTGAGCTGGGGTTTTTTGCAAAAAGTATTCATTTTGTGGTCCGTGGTTATCAACGCCTTGGGGCCGGTCGGCCGTCACCGTGCCGTTTTGTTCCTTCTTGTTCAAACTATGCACTTGATGCTCTTGAACAACACGGCGCAGGTAAGGGGTCTTGGTTGATGATTCGTCGTATTGGGCGCTGTAACCCTTGGGGAAAAAGTGGTTGGGACCCCGTACCGTCACCAACTCAGCCCACCCGTACTGTTCTTACTCATTCTTGTTTATCTGAAGAGGTTCGCTGATGTTTGACTTAATTGCCGCGTTATTGGCCTGGTTTTACGAACTTGTACCGTCTTATGGTTTGGCCATTGTGCTGCTCACCATGGTGGTCATGGTGGTGGTTACCCCGTTGACCCTTAAAGGGACGCGGTCGATGATCAAAATGCAGCACATGCAACCGGAAATGAAGAAAATTCAAAACCGGTACAAGGGCGACCGAGAAAAGATGAACAAGGAAATGATGGCCTTTTATCAGGCCAATGGCATCAACCCCATGGGTGGGTGCCTTCCAATGTTTATCCAAATGCCGGTTTTCATTGTCCTTTACAACGTTTTACGGGGGTTAACCCGGCGTCTTTCAGACGTTGCTGAGAGCGCAGGCTGGATTGCCGGTCGTTTAGCTTCAGGGCAAACTGTTACCGGAGTGCCAGACGAACCATCGGTTTTCTTCCCGGATTACATTTCTTCTGGGTCAAAACTTTTTGAAGATCTCAGTAATACCACGGAAATGATTTTCTTACGCTTTGATCTTTCGCGGTCGGCTAGCGATGCTTTGAGTGAATCGTTTGTTTCAATGTTTCCTTACCTGGTGTTGATGCTTCTGGTTTTTGTGACCTCGTGGTATCAACAAAAGCAAATTCGAGGCCGGAGTACTGGTCAGGCAGTCAACCCGCAGCAGCAAATGATTATGAAGGTAATGCCGTTTTTCCTTCCTATGATTTCTTACAGCCTTGATGCAGCTTTGGTGCTTTATTTTGTGATTTCAAACGTCTACCGGATTGTGCAACAGTCGTACATTACGAGGACCTTGTACGGGCCAGGGCAAGATAAACCGGTGGTGGTGCAGCCAGAGCCAGATGCATCAACCAAACCAGAGAAAACTGGAAAAAAGTCAAACAAGCCCCAAAAACAAGAGAAAAACTCGAGTTTGAGTGGGCCCGCAACAAACCAAGGGTCGGCAGTTAAAAGAAATCGAACCACCGCCGGCAATAATAAGAATAGTTCTCAAAATAAGAATGAGAAGCGACAAACACCTTCAGAAAAGCAAAAAGATGCTGAACCGAAGGAAAAGCGTCGCCGTTTTGGCCGCCAAAAAAATGCGGAGCAAAACGAAGCAAATGACCAAAAACCACCATCAGCTCGCAAGGGCGGAGGCCGGACTACCCCTTCTGGGACGGCACAACCTGGTGGTTCTCACCGAAAAAAGAACAAAAAGAAAAGGAAGTAACCCGTGGAATGGATTGAAACCACCGGGGCCACCATTGATGAGGCAAAAGACTTCGCATTAGATCGACTTGGCGTAGCCGAGGACGAACTTGAAGTAGAAGTACTGATTGAGCCGTCAAAATCAATGTTTGGCCTAAAAAAGACAGAGGCCCGTCTAAAGGCGCGCGTGCGACCCACAACCCCGCGTCCTAAGACAGAACGCCGAGATCGGAACCGGCGAGATCGGAACGGTAACCCAAATAGCCGTGGGAAAAATGAAAAAACCGACAATAAGGGTCGGAAAAACAACCAGGGTGATCAGGCGAAGAAAAAATCAGAGAAAACTGAGCAACCTGATAAGGCAGAAAAACCGAAGACCGAAGACAAGCCAAAAAATCAGCGAAACCGACAAAAAGATCGGCAACCAGCGAAGGAGAAGGCAGACGTGGAAAAAATGGACTTGCCTACACAGGCAGAAATAACTGAAGATTTTGTAGGAGGCCTGCTTAGTGAAATGGGTCTTGATGCAAACGTAGTGAGCACGATCGATGAAGATCACCTCACGGTAGAAGCCCATGGTTTAAACCTTGGCTTAGCTATTGGCCAACAAGGCGATACGGTGCGTGCCATTACAGAGCTTGCCCGAACCATTATTCAACGCCGCTCTGATGGTGCCGCCAGTGGCTCCATGATTGTGGACATTGGTGGCTATCGAGCCCGCCGTCAGTCGTTTCTTGAAGAGTTCACGCGAACTCAAGCAGAAGCAGTTTTGGCCGACGGAGGGGCACGATCCCTTGAACCAATGGGTTCTGCTGATCGCCGCATTGTGCACAACACGGTGTCAGACATTGATGGTCTGGAAACCCTTTCACAAGGGTCCGACATGAACCGTCGAGTGGTTATTCAAGTTGCCACTAACTGAAGAAGTCGAAAACTGCATTAGTCAAGTACTTGATGCAGCGGTTGTTGAAGGGTATTTAACCCCGATGGCGGCCACCGAAGGGCCCGCGCATAGCGCGGGCTTTTTGGGTTTTTTAGCGACCCACCCACTTCCCCTTACCAAAGATTGCTTAGCGGTTGACTTGGGTACAGGAGGTGGGGTCCCAGGGTTAATTTTGGCCGCGCTCACCCCATGCCGGTGGATATTTGTTGATCGCGGGAATCGGCGCTGCCAGTTTCTTACTTGGGCGGTTCGTGAGCTTTCTTTAGAAGGTCGGGTGGAAGTAAAGGAAGCAGATGCAGTTGATTTTGCTCACGGCCCACAAAGAGGGCAGGCAAAACTTGTGACGGCACGCAGTTTTGCTTCCCCAGCATCAACTGCAGAATGCGGCGGCCCCCTTCTTGCCCGCGGAGGGTATTTGGTGGTTAGTGAGCCACCAGATAACGTCTTTCGGTGGCCAGAAGAAGAACTTAAACAACTCGGTTTGGCCCCGTTAACACAGTGGCACAACGGGCGCGCCGGTTATCAGGCGCTAACTTCTCTGGATAAAGCAGAAAAACGGTTTCCTCGTCGTTTTTCTCGACAAACAGGAGACCCACTGTTTTAAGGGGTGTTTCACGTGAAACACCCCTTTTTAGAAAAAATCTTGGTTTTTGTGTTTCACGTGAAACATTGACTTGCATTTTGCTTAAATGCCGGGCAGGATGTCCAAGATGAATGAATTCACCGAACCACCAGGGCAAGGCCGGCGGGTAATCGCCATCGCGAACCAAAAAGGCGGGGTAGGGAAAACCACTACCACCATAAACCTTGGAGCAGCAATGGCAGAACAAGGAAAGAAAGTACTTGTTGTTGACCTCGATCCGCAAGCAAACACTACCACTGGGCTAGGATTTTCTCCGCGAGAGCTTGACCGCTCTGTTTATGACGTCCTTTCGCAAACAGCAACCACAGAAGACACAGTATTGGCCACCGAAGTAGACGGCCTCAATCTGTTGCCCTCAAATATTGCCCTTGCAGGGGCAGAAATTGAGTTGGTAACGGCGTTTAGCCGCGAACACCGCCTAGAGCGAGCCCTGGCCAGCGTCGAACATCGGTACGATATGATTTTAATTGATTGCCCGCCGGCCCTGGGCCTCCTTACGGTAAATGCTTTTGTGGTTGCCAATGAAGTATTGGTGCCTATTCAATGCGAATACTATGCATTAGAAGGCCTCGGGCAACTAATGAGCAACGTGGAGTTAGTACGAGAAAACCTGAACCCAACGTTAGAAGTTTCTACTATTGTTCTGGTGATGTACGACGCAAGAACCAAACTTTCTGAACAGGTAGCGCACGAGGTGCGTGCACACTTTGGTGATCGAGTGTGTCGGCAAATAATTCCTCGAACTGTTCGTTTGTCTGAAGCACCGTCTTATGGCCAACCAATAACCGTATTTGACCCCACCGCACGAGGTGCGGTGGCTTACCGACAACTCGCAAGGGAGATTTTGTCATGACCCGTCAAAGTGGGCTGGGGCGAGGCCTCTCTGCTCTTATTCCAGGAAACGAACCACAAGGGAAAGAAATAAGTGAAGAAGAAGAAAGGTTCGCTTGGCTTCCCTTATCAGAGGTCGTAGCAAACCCTTTACAACCGCGCACAAGGTTCGACGATAAAAAACAGCAGCAACTTGTCGAATCCGTACGAACTCACGGTGTACTTCAGCCAATTTTAGTACGCTCCACGTCTTTTGGGTACGAAGTGGTAGCCGGTGAGCGACGATTGCGGGCTGCTCAAGAAGCAGGACTTTTTGAAATACCTGCTTTGGTGCGTCAAGTAGATGACCAAGCTTCTTTTGAACAAGCGGTAGTAGAAAACCTCCAGCGAGATGACTTAAACGCCATTGAAGAAGCCCAGGCTTTTTCTCGGCTTATGGAAGAATTTGGTTTCACCCAACAAGAAGTGGCTGATCGAGTAGGAAAAGGGCGGCCTACGGTGGCAAATGCTCTCCGATTGCTGCATTTACGCCCCGCTCAGCAAGAAATGGTGCGCCAAGGTCAGATCTCCGCTGGTCACGGCAGAGCACTTTTAGGTATTGACGACCAGCAAGCGCAGAACACCCTTGCTCAACGAATAATCGATGAAGAACTCTCGGTGCGACAAACAGAAAAACTCGTAAATGACCTCAATGATCATGAAATAGTTCGCCCCCCTTCAGAAAAACCACAAGTTTTGAAAGATGTAGGTGTTTTAGAAGTAGAACGCGTGTTAAGCGATCGTTTATCCACCAAGGTGGCGGTGAGCACAAAGGGCGGGCGTGGGCGAATCATGGTTACCTTCGCCGACAAAGATGACTTATCCCGCTTATTTAACCTTATTAACGGAGAGAACTCTTTTTAAGGAGTTTCTTCAGGGTTGGTCATCCAGGTAGTGATGGCCAACGAAAAGGCTTCTGCTAATTCTGCGGTGGATTGAACTACCAAGGACGGTGGCCCCAAAAGGCAAAGAACCGCAGGCATTCGAGTGCGGCGTAAAGCGGGAAGTCGCATGCCGTGAAGTTTGGGCTCGGCCTGATTAAGTGGTGTCAAGTTTGTGGCACAAAAACTGGCAAGTTGGCGGCCTCCCTCACTATGAAAACCTTCCGTGGCAAAAAAAGCAAGCGAACTTTGAGAATCATTCTTAACACGGAGCCCTAAATAGAGTTCAGCCTCAAAACGATTAGCAATTTCTGCCTGATTGCTTTCCTCAGGATGATCAAGCAGCAATACGTTGGCCCCCAAAACCCTTAACGACCGAGCAATAGCGGTTGCTAGGGCTCCACAGGCACCAAACTGACCTAAAGCAATACGTCGGCCATCTAAACCAATGCGCCGCTGACGTAAACGCTCCAACTCACGCACATGAACCACCGGAGTCGAACCAGCAGATCGACCAGCTAACTGGTGTAACTCTTGCACAGTACTAACCCCAGTAATACCATCTGAAGGAAGCCCAATATTACGCTGAAAATCTAATAAAGAACGCGAAGTGTCCGGCCCAAAAATACCGTCAACACGCCCGGCATCAAAGCCCAACACACCAAGACGCAACTGAAGATCCGCAACATCATCGCCCCGCATCATCGGGACATGTAAATACAAATGACGGTCACCCAACTGAAAACTGGCTTCAACTAAAGCGGCCAAAGTTTGAGGACCAACAACCCCATCTTCCATCAACCGGCGGGTTGATTGAAAAGCTCTTACCTGCTCCTCAGTTACCGAAGAAAAAGAAAAAGCTGTGACCTCATCGCCCAACACCTCAAAACCAGCCAAAGACAAACGATGGTGGAGGTCTCGCACTAAGTCACCAGAAGAGCCAACACTCAGAAACGCCTCGTGCTGGGGTTTGTGATCAGCCATGGCAGCACTCCTTCACGGAGCGCAGTCTAGACCTGAGAAAAGCCCAGATTAAATAAATTCAGACAATTCAGCAAGAAGAGCAGGTTTACCCTTGGCACCAACAATGCGTTTTACTGGTTGGCCGTCTTTAAAAAGAATCAAAGTAGGAATGCTCATGACCTCAAAACGTTGCGCCAAATCCGGAGCATCATCGACGTTGACCTTGGCAATTTTCAAAGAACCAACTTGTTCATCGGCAATCTCTTCAAGCACCGGAGCAATCATTTTGCAAGGGCCACACCACTCCGCCCAAAAATCAACCAAAACTGGTTCAGCAGCAGAACCAACCTCTTCATCAAAACTTGTTTCGGAAAGTTGTGAAATTAAATCAGACATGAAGGGCGCTTCTTTCTTTTGCGATCAGAGGGATGAGAAACCAAAAGGTTTTTCATGTTCTGTCTACCCGCTGAACGCCAGCCAACCGCACCTAGGGCGCTGGTCGATTGTCACGCCACAGCGAGAAAAACTAATCCTGCAAACTTTCAAGCCACCGCTCAGCATCCAAAGCTGCCATGCACCCCGACCCAGCAGCGGTAACAGCTTGGCGATAGGTGTGGTCCTGGACATCACCACAAGCAAAAACACCAGCGACCCCAGTAGTAGAATTATCCGCCCCGGTAATCAAATATCCACTGTCATCAAGTTCAAGATGATTAACAAACAAGTCAGTATTTGGACGGTGACCGATAGCAATAAACAAACCAGTAACCGGCAGGTTTCGGGTTTCGCCTGTAACGGTGTCTTTTAAGGTCAAGCCCTCCACTTTGGTGTCACCTAAAATTTCTTCCACGGTGGAGTTCCAAGCAAATTCAATTTTAGGGTTTTCTTCAGCACGGGTTTGCATAATTTTTGAAGCACGCAACTCATCTCTACGATGAACCACGGTGACCTTGCTGGCAAAACGGCTCAAAAAGTTTGCTTCTTCTAGCGCAGAGTCCCCGCCCCCTACCACAGCGATTTCATGATCACGAAAGAAAAAACCATCGCAAGTAGCACAGGTAGATAATCCATGGCCCATCAAACGGGTTTCCGCCTCTAACCCCAACATGATTGATCGAGCACCAGTCGAAACAATGACTGACTCGGCTAAATAAGTGGGCTCTCCATCGCTGTCGCCTACCCAAACAGAAAAAGGCCGCTGAGAAAAATCTACCCGACTTACACGATCGGTAAGGAAATTCGCTCCAAAGCGAGCAGCCTGTTCACGCATATCGGACATAAGTTGCGGGCCCATAACCCCTTGAGGAAAACCAGGAAAGTTTTCTACCTCCGTGGTCAGCATCAACTGCCCACCCGGTTGGTCGCTTGTTGAGGAAGGTTCGCCCTCAATAACCAAAGGCGCTAAATCTGCACGAGCAGTATAAATGGCGGCGGTTAAACCAGCCGGACCCGAACCAATAATGACAACTTCATGATGAGCAGACATAAAAATCCTTAAGTGACGAGACTATTGAGAAGGTGAAGAATCAGGAAGCCGACGTGACCAGAACCAAGCCCCGAGAGCACAGCAAAGGCCACCCAGGACCAGGTAAGCGGTCCAACTTCCCCCAGGGAGAACGTTATTTAACAAGCGGAATATTCCGACACTGAACAAAATCAAAACCGTCAACCCGCAAATAATGACCACTAAACCAAAAACCACACCTCGCGAAGCGGTAAGCAACGGTTGAGTAGTGCGAGCACGTAAACGATCAACGGCACGAACAAAGCGATCGGTAATCTGCGCTTCCCACCCCACAGAGGCAGCCTCGGTGGAGTTCTGTGATAAATCATCAGCCATATGCGGAGCCTACACAGCCAACCGGTTCACCATCTTGGTTAAGGAACGATTACCTCAATCAAAAATCTGTTTAAACAATCAAAAGGGTCAACGAGCAACAAATTGAAATGACCAAAGATCACCAAAACTTCTTGTTGGTGACCCTCAACCTCAACAGGCAACCACTCAGAACCGTCAGGTAACTCACCCAACAACTCCTGTTGCTTTGCTAAAGAAAACCCACAAGGAGAATCTTCGTGAGAAAGAGCAGCGGTCTCATGACGAGCAAAAAAACGCTCAGTAGCGGCCTCCTCAAAACTTTGAAGATCTAAAAATGGAAGACCATCGCGAAGATCCGCCGAATGTTTTAAAGCCAAACTTTCTGGAACGATCGGCGCATCACCCGAAAAGTCTGCTTCGGTAGCAAAGGTGGCTTGCGTTTCCACCGATTCCGTCGCCCCAGAAGCCTCTTGATCCACCGCCGCAAAAGTAGTTGGCGACGGCAGAGCCTCCAACGCAACATCGTCCGACCCAGATTCAAAAACTCCACTGGTCAAACTCACCGCAACCAACAACAAGGCAGCGGCCGCCGCAATACCCACGGCAACAACCGATGAAGGGCCCCGGCGCTTGCGCAACGGAACAACCACCTGATCGCCAACTGAAGAAACCGCGACCGCCAACTGAGTGTCCCGCAACAAGGCATCAGGAAAAACCGGTGCCGCAGAAAGATGGGCTCGCACCTGGTGAAATTCTTCTACTCGAGCGAGCAACTCCGCTGAAGGGGACAACGGAAGCGAAGCCAAACCCTCAACAATGGACGCCGCCTGATCATCAAGAGCCGATACCTCTGCAGGCACAGAAAGATCTTTAGGTTCCATAGTCATAGGTTCTGACGCTCCGACAAGTCTGTTTGGTTCCCGGGTCTTAAAAAATTTGCCAAAGCGGCCCGGCCCCGAGCAATACGCGACCGCACCGTCCCCGGGGGAATATCAAGAATCTCAGAAATCTCTGCATAATCCAGATCAAGCAAATCACGTAAAACTACCGCAACGCGAAACTCTTCAGGAAGGCGAGCCAACGCAGCATCAATAAGCAAACGATCAGCAACTAAACCATCCACCGGCGGTGCGGAAAGATCTACAGACTCAAACGCGGCGTCCAAACCCACCAAGGGCTGGCGAGCACGCCGCCGCAACTCATCTAAACATGCATTAGTAGTAACGCGATACAACCAAGTAGTAAAACGCGACTTCCCATCGAAACGATTAAGGCGAGTGGCTACAGCAATTAAAGCTTCCTGTGTCGCATCTAAAGCATCAGCATCGTTGCCCGCCAACCGTCGGCAAATACCCCAAACCTTGTCGTGATGACGGCGTAAAAGTTGATCAAGGGCTTCCGTATCGCCCTTTTGGGCGGCCCGCACCAAAAGAAGATCAGGGTCCTCTAAAAACGAAGGAGGCGAAGCGGAAGTAATAATATCCTGAGGTTATCGCGCTGGCTTCTAGGTAATAAGGAGCCAAGAAAGAGCGGCTACTCCAGCCACAAAAAACCCTGAAGCCACCACCGGCCACCACCATTTTCTTGTGTTTGACGAAGCGCTCTCGGGTTGGTGCTCAAGAAGCAAACGAAAGGCTAAAACTGAATCAGGTTGAGGAAGAGCATCGGGGTCAGCTAACGACCACAAAAAATTAGAAACCAACGAACGCGGACAACGCAGCAACAAGTCGTGCAGCAACAAAGACAAAGCAAGTAAATCAGGTTGCGTATCAAACGGGCCATCCCCGTTACCTGTTGGTCGACCACGAAAGTCTGTTAAACGCACCGAACGGTCAGGTAAAACTAAAATATTCGAAGGAGTAATCGCCCCATGAGGAATACCGCAATGGTGAGCAGACTCCACAACGCGGGCGGCACCAGCCACCCATGCGGCAACCTCGTCAGGATGAAGAACTGGCTGCTGATGCAGTAACTGGTTGAGGGGCCAACACTCCAGGCGCTCAAAAACTAAAACAGCCATCCCTTGATGATTGGTTGCATCAAAAAGGTCAACCACTCCCGTCAGACCAAGACGACCACCCGCCGTAGGAATATCCCCCGCATGAATAAGTTTGACCATCACCGGGCGAGCCAACGCGAGATCCCAACCCTCCCAAACCTCAGTACGAAGCGTGTCGCCAGATAACTGATCCAAGCGATATCGGTCAGCAATCACTAACCCGGGTGCGCCACCAGACGCCTGTTGAAGAGCCACCGCTCATCAACGTAATAAATACCACCCCCCAAAGGGGGCATACCTCTGAGTTAAGGCTTAAGCACGTAACTAATAGCAACAAGACCAGGCCCGCCATGGCTCGCCACCACGGGGCCAATAACTGCTACTCGAGCCTCTGTCAGCCCAGTGTCTGTACAAAGGCGGTCGGTAAAAGCATCAATATCATCAACCATGGCATGAGCAACCGCCACCGACTCAAGGGCATCACCTTGCTCTACCACCTTGTTAATCAGCCAAGCTAAGGCCTTTTTGCGCGTTCGCTGGCGACCCGCTTCTTCAACCACCCCACTGCTGATATCTAACAAAGGTTTAATGGATAAAACATTAGCCACCATGGCTTTAGCGCCTCCAATACGCCCACCCTTCACCAAATTATCCAAAGTATCTAAAGACCCAAAAAGCGAAGTACGAGCCGAAAGGTCAGCCACCAAATCAGTGATCTCTTCGGCCGAAGCACCAGAACGTGCCGCCTCTGCCGCTGCCAACACAATGGTTCCTTGCCCCACACTTACCGAACCGCTGTCAACAACCCGCACATCGCCCCCGCAGACCTTGGCCCCCGCTTCCGCCGACTGCATGGTGGCAGAAACCCCGGCAGAAATATTTATACACACCACGCTTTGGGCCCCGGCATCTAACCGTTTACGAAACATTTCTTCAAAAGCACCAGGAGCCGGAGCAGCCGTTTGCGGCAAATGCTCACTGGCCGACATTTTGTTATAAAACTCTGTTGCCGAAAGTTCGTGACGATCAATGTATTCAGCATCGCCGAAGCGGATACTCAACGGAACAATATCAATATCTAAAGTAGCAGCTTCAGCGTCGGTGAGGTCACAGGCACTGTCGGTAACAATACGAACGGTCATTAATCCTCCTGAGGGTTAACTTCATGGTAGCCGGGTGAAACCGGTCGAGCGGTACGTGCTGAACGCACCCACCAAACAGCAAGCACACTCAGCGCCATCACCAACAACAGCACCCCGACCCCCGACAACTTGGTGGTACGAACAAAAAGTTGAGTCGAAGCCAACTGAAGCAACCGAGATTGGTCTGGAGAACGCAGCGTTACCTGCACTCGAGCATCACCCGAGGCCCGAGCGGCCACCGTTAACAAAATACGGTTACTGCCGGGCTGCAAAGTAACCAAAATTTCTTCGCCGTCGGGAAAAGTCAACCGCCCATCGCTCGTTAGATCAATAACTACCGTGGCGGGTACTGAGAGATTGTTTTCTACCGTAAAAGGAACGGTTGCCTGGCGACTCGTTAAGCGGACATTTTGACTATCAGGTAAATAAAACTGGCCCATCATTTCGGTAACTTCGTGGTAAATAGCACTGAAATATTCGTTCACCTCGTCGTTGGACAATTCAACTGCTGTAGTCGTCTCGAGTAAATCGGTAAGAGTAATAACCGATGGGTGCGGGCCGCCTAAAAGTTCTTGATAGGCCGACAAAACCATTTCAACCAAACCATGTCCGTTGGCTCGATCCACCATGCTTGCTACCTCGGTGGGCCAAAGATCAAAGGTGGGGCCAAAAAAATCTTCAGAAAGAACTAAAGGCTCCAAATGAGAAAGCTCAACAAACGGGGCCTCGCTTAAGGTATTGAAAAGTAAATCAACAAGAAGCGGCAACAGTGCTACCTGTTCTGGTACCACCACCACAGCCGATGCATCTTCTTGAACAGACCACGACAAAAGAGCAAGGTGGGCAAGCAAAAACTGGACCGCTACTACCGGTTCGTCATAGTTGGTGAAATAGGAACTTATTTGAGGGTCAAGCACCCGAGCCGAACGCAACTGCCCGTTAGCGTCACGGAGCGCTACTGGTTGAATAAAAGCGTCACTGGAAGCACCAGGAATCGGGGTCAGGTGATGGGCATCAACCAAGAATTCTGTGCTTCCAAACTGCAATAACAAACTCAACGTTTCGGCAGTAGCGGTGGGTTCTAAAAGCGTGACCGAACGCTGGGCCACTACTCCCAAACGGTCAACGAACACCACATCGCCATGGGTAAGAAGATCGCGGTAAATATCAGAACGGTTCACTTGCCGCCACGCTTCGGGGTCGGCGGTAACAAAGGAAGCGGAAGCAATTTTTACCGAAGACTCAAGGCCCGGGGTGAGAAGATCAACGAGTTGCCCATGAGCCTCAAGGCCCGAGCGAGATAACCCCACGACGGTGGCCGGAGGCAACAAAATGGTCACCGGCACCGATGGGTGACTACTTACCGCATCACCGAGTGCACGCAACTCAGTCAATAACGTGTCATCAAAAACCACCGAACCATCACTTTGCAAAGGAGGTGGGCCGGCCACCGACAAACGCAAAGCAGTAGTTAAAGGCGACGAAAAAGAATCATCGGGAACAATAACCGGGGTAACAAACTGGTCAAGAACTGTCCCGTCAATACTGGTTAACTGCACGGTAAATGGGTAAACGGCTCCTGAACCCAGCGTTAAATCTGCCTCGTTTTCCGGCAAAGCACTGACCGAAAGATCAAAGGTAGCCACCCCAGAACTATTCAAACTACTACTCAAGGGCACCAAAACAGGGCTACCTAAAAGGTCGCCGGCGCCTACCTGATCAACTGATAAAGAAGAAATTTGAGTAATGCCTTGATGGGCCTGGATAACAAAAAAACCTCGCTCTAGAGGGCCAGATACCCGAATATCGAAGGTGAGGTGTTCCTCGTTTACCCAAGGGGTTTGCCCAATTAAAGAAAGGCCACCAGATTCTTCCGCGCCAACCGGATGAGCCAACGAAACCAAAAGAATCACCGGCAAAAAAAAGTATTTAATGGACCGCATTAGGTGCTCTCTTCATGAACAACACGTTTTAGCACCGCTAAGCCGCCCGAACAATCAACAAACCCTGCTTTACGGTAAAGCAGCAAAGCAGATTCGTTTTGAGGCTGCGTATTAACCCAAGCATGGGCCAAACCTTTTCTTTGTAACCACCGCAAACCATCGTCAAGTAGTTGAGAACCCAAGCCTTGGCCACGATGGTCTGGATGAACAGCCAAGCGTTGAATAAACCCATCGGTAAGACCAGCACCGGTTACCGCATAAGCCACTGCTTGGCGACCTTCACAAAAAACACGTTGACGAGCCTGCGGAGTAGCTCGTTTAGCTTCGTATATGGAGGCCGCATCAAAACGCCAAAAAGCATCAAAAGACAGTGCATCGATTAATAAAACTTGAGGGTTGTCGCTGCGCCGCAAAGGACGAGGTCGAGGTTTTTTTAAGGGCGAAACAGCAAGACCCAAAGGCCGTTTCAAGAGAGTCAATTCTTGATCTACCTCATAACCCAAACTCAAAAAAGGGTCTCGTTCGTGAAGAGTTAAGGCCGAAGTAAATATTTCTTTATACCCCAAACCCTGAAGATGATCGGTAGCCGCCAAAGCAGAAAGACCATCAACAAGCCCACCAAGCGGAACTAAATGCCCAGCAGAGGGTTCCCTACGCCAGGGACCAAAACGAAAACGCTGACCCCCTGGTGCAGTAAAAACTCCCGCTGGAGACAGCCCTTGGGCAGGCTGCGAAAACAGTCGAGCCATAAAGCGAGGAGGGGAAAGATGAGTGGCGATGTTGACACTTTACGACCCTCAGCGCCTCGGTAATCGCTTGAGCCAAGAGACAAGGATGCGAACCCTTCGCTTTCCACCGCGGTGAGCGGCTTATCATCACGAGGTGACCATGCTGGTATTAACCGATGAACGGTTTCTTGAACATGTCCCCGGAGGCGGGCACCCGGAGCGCCCCGACCGTTTGCAAGCGGTATGGGAGGGGTTTGACCGGTCTGGAGTAGCGGAAGGCCTTTTGCGAGAACCCGTAATACCGGCCACCGATGAGTTGATTAAAAAAGTACACAGCACTGCACACTTTGAGGGCTTGGCTACCTTAAATAAACAAGGGGGTGGCAAAGTTGATGCGGATACTCGAATGAGCCCTGGGTCTTGGGATGCCGCCCGCTTGGCGGCTGGAGCAGGAATACAAGCGGTGGCCGCCTTAAAAGAAAAAAGAGTAACCCAAGCATTTTGCGCCATTCGCCCACCCGGTCACCACGCCACCCCAACCCAAAGCATGGGGTTTTGCCTGTTGAACAATGTGGCCATAACGGCGGCTGCGTTAACCGCTGAAGGGAAACGGGTAGCCATTGTGGACATTGACGCTCACCACGGCAACGGGACCCAAGATGTTTTTTGGGACGACGACCAAGTGCTTTACGTGTCTTGCCATCAATGGCCGTTGTTTCCTGGAACGGGAGCGATAAATGATACCGGTGCTCAAAAAGGCCAGGGTTTTACGGTAAACGTTCCGCTTCCCCCTCAGGCCGCCGGCGACACGTATCGAGCAGCTTTTGATGAGGTGATCACCCCGGCGGTAGAACGGTTTAACCCTGACTGGTTGTTGATCTCTGCTGGGTTTGATGCTCATCGAGATGACCCCCTGACCTCCCTTGGTTTAACTTCTGGGGATTACGCTGACCTCATGACTCGCCTCGTTGCTTTAGTGCCGGCTTACCGGTCGTTGATTTTTTTAGAAGGCGGCTACGACCTTGCTGCGCTCACCGAATCAACAGCAGCCACCGTGTCGGCCCTCTTGGGTGGCTCGTATCAACCAGAAAAGGCAACCAGCGCTGGCCCTGGGTTAGCAGTGGTGCAACAAGTTGCCGAGCGATTTAAACCATGACGCAACCAGTTGACCACCCGCAAGGATTCAGTGAAGTACTGAAATTAGTGGAGCCTTTAGCGAAAAGATTTTCTTCTGCGGGGGCGCGGTTGTATTTAGTAGGCGGCGTGGTGCGAGACGTTTTGATGGGGCGACAAAAACAAACACCCGACTTCGATTTCACCACCGATGCCTTACCCGAAGAGGTCCGCTCCCTGGTGGCCGACGTTGCTGATGCCGTATGGCTTCAGGGCGAACGGTTTGGCACCATCGGAGTGCGCCTCGGTCAATGGGATTTAGAAATAACCACTCATCGGGCAGAGTCATATGTAGACGACTCGCGTAAACCGGTAGTCCGCTATTCGAAAGACCTTGCCCAAGACCTAGCACGGCGAGACTTCACGGTAAATGCCATGGCTGTTGACGTAGTAGACGGCGGCCTTTACGACCCCTACGGTGGCCAAAAGGACCTCGACACGTTGACGTTGCGTACTCCGTTGGACCCAGAAGAATCATTTGCCGACGACCCTTTACGAACCCTGCGGGCGGCTCGTTTTATCGCCGGGTACGGGTTCACTCCGGTTTCTGGGCTTTTGACGGCCGCTAAAACATTAAGTAGCCGCTTGGCCATTGTGTCTGTCGAGCGGGTGCGTGACGAGTTGTTTCGATTACTCATGGTAGAGAACCCTCAACCAGGGTTTAATTTTTTATCTGAGGCCACACTGCTTGCTCAGTTCTGGCCAGAACTCAGTGTGTTACCTATTGAGGAGCAACAGGAAACTTTGCGGCGCCTTTCGTTGGTGCCCCATGAACCATCGTTGCGCCTGGCGGCAGTAGGGCCAGTCGTGCCTCTTAAGCGGCAGCAAGTCTGGCGGCTCTCTACTCAGCAAATTCGTCAAATCACCGTGGTGCAACAAGCGGTAGAAACTATTGAAAAACACCAGTCTGCAGTGTGGAGCGATGATGAGATTCGGCATCTCGCTGCCCAAGCAGGGCCATACCTTGCTGATGCGGTGCGTATTGTTGATGCTCTCAAAGTGGATGTTTCTTTGTTTGAACAATCGGTTCAACGATTAAAACAAGCCGGCGAGTTAGATGACTTAGGCCCAGTTCTAGACGGCCAAACAGTGATGTCAGTTTTAAACCTTGAACCAGGGCCTCAAGTAGGGGAGGCCCTGGAGTGGTTGACCACCTTGCGTCTTGACGAAGGCCGGCTAACCCCCGACGAGGTAGAAGCCCGACTACAAGCGTGGTGGGACAACCGCACGTAGTTCATCGACTGGCCAACCCTTAGCCAGTGTTCTAGGGTGGCGCCATGGGGAGCCGTACCACCGCTCGAGGGTTTAACCGTGAGGGTTTGGTTCCGGCGCGGCGAACCGCCGACGTGGACTATCGATTGGCTCGGCAACGCATGATCGACGGGTTTGAAAAAGGAGCAATCGGACGTGACCTGGTGTGCGATGCCCAACCCATGTTGTTGCGTAACGCCGAACATTGCAGTACCCCAACCAGCATCGACTGCCCCATTTGTGCCGAAAACCAGGTACGTCACGTCACTTACGTTTTTGGCCCACGTTTACCAGCGCATGGGCGATGCATTAGCACCCCTAAAGAATTAAAGCGCTTAGCAAACCGGCAAGGCGAGTTCACTGCCTACCTCATTGAAGTTTGCTTGGGGTGTCGCTGGAACCACATGGTGCGCACCTCCACATTGGGCAACTATTAACAAATTTCTCTACGGAGAAGTCAAATCATGTATCCTGTAGAGACCGCCGGCAGCCTGTGTGCGCTGGACGGAAAAGGAGTGCAGAAATGGTTAAAAAAATGACCGTCCCCACTATTCGAGATCACAAAGTAGTGCAGGGCATTGACCCCTTAGTCATGGTGACGGCTTATGACGCCCCCGGGGCCCGCATGGTGGATGAAGCGGGCGTGGACATGATTTTGGTCGGAGACTCGTTGGCCATGGTGGTGTTGGGTTACGAAGACACTTTGCAGGTAACGGTAGACGACATTGCCCACCACACCGCAGCGGTGGCACGCACCAACCCTCAGGCATTGGTAGTAGCTGATATGCCGTGGATGAGTTACCACGTATCAACGGAAGACACTTTGCGTAACGCGGCGCAGCTTATTCGAGCCGGAGCGGGCGCGGTAAAACTTGAAGGTGGGCGCCGGCGTTTGCCCATGATTGAGGCATTGGTGGCGGCAGAGATTCCGGTTATGGGCCATGTGGGGCTGACGCCCCAGTCGGTGCACGCCATGGGCGGTTTTAAGGTTCAAGGTCGTAGCACCAAGGCTGCCCTTGATCTGGTTGATGCGGCAAAAGCTTTAGTACACGCTGGCTGTTTTTCTTTGGTATTAGAAGGAGTGCCAGCCGAGGTGGCGGCCCTAGTTACCGAAGCGGTAGATGTTTCAACCATCGGCATTGGGGCCGGCCCGCACTGTGATGGACAGGTCTTAGTTTTTCACGATGTTCTTGGTATTGAAAAAAGAGTGCTGCCAAAGTTTGTGCGCCGGTATGCCGATCTCCATGGGACAGGGGTGGCTGCTTTAAAAGAGTTCGCTGCTGACGTGCGCTCAGGTGAGTTCCCTGCGCCGCAAGAGGTTTATGGCTTGTGCGATGAAGTAGTAGACGAGTTAAAACTGTACGGAATGGGGTAATCTCGCTCGGTCTACCGAGATTGTCACACCCCTCTGGAAAGATGATGTCTATGAGGAACGCGACCGGTTTTTGTGCAGATAGCATCACATGGCTCCCCCGGGAGTTTAAAAAATTTATTTCCCCTGCCCTGTTTAAGGGCCCCGAATTCACGAAGGTCGTGAATCGTGTCCAAAGGAGGTTCCTGCCGATATGCGGTATTACGAATTAATGGTCATCGTAGATGGCGATCTTGAGCTCACTGAGGGCGAAGATGCAGAAAGTCTCGCCAAGGCTATTGAAGCCATAGAGGCCGAAGGTGGCACTATTGTTTCCAAGCTTGACTCCGAGCCTTGGGGCCGGCGTCGCTTCGCTTATGAAATCAACCACAAATGGGAAGGCTTCTATGTCGTCCTCACCGTGGCAACCGAGGCATTCAACCTCGATACAGCCGATCGTATTTTGCGACTCGCGGACCGCAGTGAAATCGTCCGCCATAAAATTATGCGCCTTCCCGACGATGAGGCCGCACGCCGCGGTTTAGTCGGCGAAGCAACACCAGCAGACGCTGGTTGATAAAGGAGTAAGAAAATGGCATTTGATAACACAGTTACCGTCATCGGGAACATCACCCGAGACCCAGAACTGCGGTTCACCCCAAGTGGTGCTGCAGTAGCCAACTTTGGGTTGGCCTGGAACCGTCGCACTAAAAGCGGCGAAGACATCACATCTTTTTTTGATGTCACTTGCTGGAGTGAACTTGGAGAAAACGTCGCCGAGTCTCTTACTAAAGGCAATCGAGTAATTGTTTACGGCCGACTCGAGCAACGTTCTTGGGAAAACCAAGAAGGCGAACGACGGTCCAAGGTTGAAATCATTGCTGATGAAGTAGCCCCAAGCCTTCGCTGGGCAACTGCTGAAGTAACAAGAACCCCTCGCGGTGACGGTGGAGGCAGCAGCCAAGCTCCTGCCACCTCAAACACCGCCCCAACATCCAACTTTCCTACAGATGAGGAGCCCTTCTAATGGCCCGTCCCCCACGTCGAGAAAAAAACCGCGATAACGCGCGTCGCTCAAAGAAAAAAATATCTGCGTTAACTATCGCCAAGATTGAATACGTCGATTATAAAGACACTGACTTGCTGCGCAAGTTTGTTTCTGATCGATCCAAAATTAAGGCACGTCGAGTAAGCGGTAATGACTCTCGTCAACAACGAGATATTGCTCGGGCAGTAAAAAACTCCCGAGAAATGGCACTAATCCCTTACGTAAACCGGGTAGCCACGCAACGTCGTGAGCGTCGCCCTGATGACCGCGGTGCACGCTCTTCTGGGCCAGCCCCCACCCCATCTTCGCCGCCACCAGGCACCGAAAACGAAGTTGAAGAAGCAGTAACCGAGGTACTCGAAGAAGCTTTGTCAGCAACTATTGAAGTTGTTGACACCACGACCACCGAGGAGGTAGCGGAATGAAGGTTTTGTTACGTTCCGACGTTGAAGGGCTCGGCACAACGGGCGCCATTGTTGATGTAGCACGCGGCTATGCCCGCAACTACTTGGTACCTGAAGGCTTGGCCGTTCCGGCTACTGCTGGCATGGCGACTCAAGCAGAAGCCATGCAACGCAAGCGTGCCCTTAAGTCGGCGGCTGATCGAGTAGGAGCAGAAACAGTTGCTGCCTCGCTGGCGGGCCAAACGGTTACTGCCTCGGCGAAAGCTTCCGACACTGGTCACCTCTTTGGTTCTGTAGGAGCCGTAGAAATTGTTGCGGCACTTGCTTCACAAATTGGGGTAGATGTTGATCGCACGCAGATCGCCATTGAAACCATCAAGGATGTAGGCACTCATGAATTCACGGTACAACTCCACCCTGAGGTGGCCGTACCGATGAACATTGAGGTAACCCCCGAGGGTTAAGCCATGGGAGGGTCGGCACTTTTTACCCCCTCCTTTCAGTATCAAAAGTTGTCCACAAGTCTTTCCCCATTGACGCGCCTTAAAACGGACGAAATCCACCGGATATCCCCTAGCGATTCACAGGGTGTTTCCTGCAGACTAGAGAATGAAGTTCCCCTCTTTCTTTTTGGAGTCTCTCGGTGAGTGAACAGTCAGAAAACAATGAAATAAGCGAAGACGAGACCGCTCCCTTGCCGGCTGATGAAGCTCCTGACGTGGTAAATGAACCTGACCTCGGGCCATCTCCCTTTGATGAACCGCCACCGGTTGAAAAATTCGAAAGAAGCCAAGGACCATCAAAAGCCTCAACGAGGGTGCCTCCCCACAACCTTGATGCAGAAGCCTCACTGCTGGGAGCCATGCTGCTTTCCCGAGACGCAATTGCCGACGCGTTAGAGATTGTTGAGCCAGCGCACTTCTACAAGCCATCCCATGCACACATTTTTGATGCCATTTGCACGTTGTACTCCTCTGGGGAACCAGCCGACACGGTGACAGTGGCTGAAACCCTCAAACGGGCAGGCTTCCTTGACCAAATAGGTGGCGACGGCGTGTTGATGGATCTTCAAGCAACCACTCCGGCTATTACTGCAGCGGCAAAATATGCTCGCATTATTCAAGAACACGCTACGTTGCGTGGCCTCATCGGGGCGGCTAATGAGATTGCCGAAATTGGCTACGGGCACCCTGACGATGTCGTTAAAGCGGTCGACGAAGCAGAAAACCTTGTTTTTCAAGTAGGTCAGGGCCGGGTTACCGACACCATGGCGGTCATTCGCGACTTGCTTGATGCCAACCTGGACCGATTAGAAGAACTTTTTGAAAGTGGCAACGAAATAACCGGGGTACCCACCGGCTACACCGAATTTGATCACCTTATTTCTGGCTTACAAAAAAACTCTCTAATGATTTTAGGTGCTCGCCCCGCTATGGGAAAAACCTCATTTGCTCTTGGTCTCGCCACCCACGTGGCCACCACCGCAAACCTGCCTGCGCTCTACTTCTCGTTAGAAATGAGCCAGTTAGAACTCAGTCAAAGAATCTTATGTTCAGAAGCTCGAGTGGATTCAAAAAACATACGAAACGGAAAGCTTTCAGAAGATGACTGGAGCCGGATCAACCATGGGGTTGGCAAACTCTCCGAAGCAAAAATTTGGATTGACGACAACCCAAATACTTCCATTATGGAAATTCGAGCCAAAGCTCGCCGGCTAAAAAGCCGGGTCGGAGACATCGGGGTCATCGTGGTGGATTACCTCCAACTTATGACCGGACGCTCCACTGCAGAAAACCGGCAAGTTGAAGTGTCTGAAATTAGCCGTGGTCTTAAAATCTTGGCTCGCGAACTTGAAACCCCAGTGATTGGGCTGTCTCAGCTTTCTCGTGGGTTAGAGGCCCGCCAAGACAAACGCCCCATGCTGTCCGACCTCCGCGAGTCTGGATCATTGGAACAAGATGCTGACACCGTGGTATTCATTTATCGCGACGAGGTTTATAACCCAGAGAGCCCAGATATGGGTACAGCCGAAGTCATTTTGTCAAAACACCGCAACGGCCCTACCGGTACAGTGAGGCTGGCCTTTTTGCCTCACTACACCCGATTTGCCGACATGGCTCGTACCCCGTAACCATGTTTTTAGGCGAAGACCTTTTGGGTTGGCTTCTCCTGGCTTTGGGAGCATCCATGATGGTGGGCAATGGCCTGGCCTTAATCCGGCCTCCAGAAAAACTTGACGAGGGAGACCTTGAAAAAGCGCCACTTTGGCGCAGCGTTCTTTATATCTCACTTGGTTTGATAGCCACCATGGCTGCCCTGGGTACACTTTTAGGCAGTTAATAGCAGCGATTGTTGGCCAACAGCCTGTTTAGGCGTGGCTTCGGTTACCGTCGCTTAGAAGACGAGGAGAAGATCACCATGTTGCCAACTGGAATAACGGATGCATGCGGGCCTGCCCCAAGTGCAATTTGTAAATGGGTATGGAACGCCACCGAAAATGACGCTATGGCCGAAACAGCGCGATGGTTTGTAGAACGACCGCTCAAAATCATTCTTATTTTGTTGGTGTCAATGGTGATCAATCGTGTGGTACGACGCGGCATAGATCGCATGGTGTCTCGTCTCATTGAAACGAGAGAAAAAGAACAAGAAGTGGCAGAAGTTGAATCCAACAAAATGTTGGCCGTAATGGGAAACCGAGCTCGGCGCAAACTTCAACGCCTCGCCGAACAAGGCGACCGATCACGCCAACGTGCCTTAACTCTCGGGGCCGTATTGAGGGGTATTAGCACCGGGGTGATTTACCTTTTGGGGATGATGATCGCTTTAGGCGAGTTAGGCATTGACCTCGGCCCACTTATTGCCGGGGCAGGCATCATCGGCCTCGCGGTCGGTTTTGGAGCCCAAGATTTGGTGGCGAACTTTATTGCCGGCATTTTTGTCATCATCGAAGATCAATACGGGGTAGGTGATTGGATCGACGTTGGCCCTGCTTCAGGAACTGTGGAGCGGGTCACTTTGCGCACCACAGTGTTACGGGACAGCCACGGCACAGTTTGGGTTATTCCCAACGGGGAGATCCATCGGGTAGGAAACTCCTCACAACTCTGGGCCAAAACAGTGCTCGACCTTGATGTGGCTTACGACACCGATATTGATTTAGCGGCCACCGTTATCAAACAAACAGCTGATGAACTTTGGGAAGAGCAACTTGAAGCAGCCACCATTATTGAAGAACCAGTTATTTCTGGTTTGCAAAGCTTTGGGGCGGATGCCATCACCATTCGCCTCTCGGTAAAAACTGAACCTGGCGAACAGTGGGCTACTGGCCGTATTTTGCGGGCGCGAATGAAAAAAGCCTTTGATGCGCACAACATTGAAATTCCCTTCCCGCAACGCACAGTATGGATGCACACTGCTGATGAGCCTGCTCAACCAAGTGCTGCTCCGGAAATTAAAATCCGCACCGACCTCCTTGAGAGTCGATCCGGCGCCGAAGCAGAAGATTAAGAAATTTAAAGGCGGAAAAAATGGAAAATCTTTGGAATGAACATGATTGTGGTGACAGCGGAGCACTGGCTTGTTGCGCTTATGGCTCTCGATTGTTGGGCGGCAACCAATCTTTGGTGCTGCACGGCGGAGGAAACACCTCGGTAAAAGCCGATTGGGTAGACATCACCGGCCGCACCATCGATGCCGTTTACGTCAAAGGGTCAGGGTGGGACTTAGCCAGCATTGAAGTCCCTGGCTTTACTCCGCTGCCCTTAGAGCGGATGAGCGACCTTCTTAGCCTTGACCGGTTAAGCGACGAAGACATGATGGCTGAAATGTCAACCGCCCGGTTGCGTGCTGATGCCCCACAACCGTCGGTAGAAGCACTACTGCATGCTTTTTTACCTTTCCGTGCTATCCAGCACAGCCACGCTGACGTTATTTTGAGTTTGACCAACGTTGACGAAGGGGCCGACACGGTGGCTGAGGTTTATGGCGACGCCGTAGTGACCGTGCCTTATGTGATGCCGGGGTTTGATTTAGCAAAAGCAGTGCAAGAAGCGTGGGCCGAACAAGCTCATCCCGGAACCATCGGCATGGTGCTTTTGCATCACGGGCTTTTTACTTTTGCCGAAACAACCCGCCAAGCGTACGGTCGACACGTTGACCTGATTGGGCGAGCCGAAACGTATTTGGCCGGTCTTCCTGGGGGCCAACAAGAAGCTCCAGCACCGAGCGAACAAGCAGAAATAGTACTTACTGAGTTAGCGGACTTACGGCGGGTTATTTCGGAAACTGCGGGGTCACCCATGATCATGCGCCGTCAAACCAGCCCAGAAATTCAACGGTTTGTGAATCGACCCGACGTAGCCGACCTCGCTACCCGCGGCCCCTTAACCCCCGACCATATTATTCGCACTAAACGAGTTCCTCTAGTGGGACGCGACGTAAACCAATTCGCAGAGGATTATCGCCAATATTTTGCACAACACCATGGAAACGCTTCTCAAGAACTCACCATGTTGGACCCCGCTCCACGAGTGGTGCTGGACCCCGAATTAGGCATGATAACTATCGGAGCAACGGCGAAAGATGCGGCGATCGCTTCTGACATTTACCACCACACCATGCCAGTATTGGAATGCCTCGAAGACCAACGCAGCGGCTACGTGGCTTTAGATGAAGCGAACTTGTTCTCTTTGGAATACTGGGACCTTGAACAGGCCAAACTTCGTTTGGCGGGCCCACGGAAAGAATTTGCCGGCCAGGTGGCGCTGGTAACTGGAGTCGCCTCGGGTATTGGCCGAGCTTGTGCCGCAGAACTCTTGGATCGCGGAGCAGCGGTTATTGGCCTAGATATTGACCCACAAGTCACCACAACGTTTTCTGGCCCTTCATGGCTGGGGTGCCCAACTGATGTCGGCGACGAAGAGGCACAAAAAGCTGCTTTACGGGCCGGAGTTGAAAAATTTGGCGGGCTCGACATGGTGGTTATAGGTGCCGGAGTGTTTCCCCAAAGCGCCCTAATCGCCGACATGGATGCCGCCTCTTGGCAAAAAGCAATGGACATCAACGTCACTTCCGTGGCGCGGCTTTTTCATCATGTTGCCCCACTGCTGGCGCTTTCACCAGTGGGTGGCCGTGTGGTGGTTATTGCTTCACGCAATGCTTTGGCTCCCGGAAAAAGCGCAGCGGCGTATTCAACGTCTAAAGCAGCGCTTACGCAACTCTCACGAGTGGCTGCCTTTGAGTGGGCTGAAGACGGGGTGCGGGTAAATGTGGTACATCCCGACAATGTGTTTGACACTGGGTTATGGACCGAAGAGTTGTTGGCTCAACGAGCAGCCAATTACAACATGTCGGTCCAGGAATACAAAGCACGCAACCTGCTTAAAATGGAAGTAAGTGCCAGCCACGTGGCTTCGGTAGTTGCTGAACTCTGCAGCGATCGTTTTGCTGCTACTACCGCAGCACAAATACCCATTGACGGGGGCAGCGAACGAACTATTTAATTGGTTCAGATTTCCTTCCATTCCCTCTTTTTGTACTATGCTTTGGGAGTTAGCCATTTGGCTAACCAATGTGTTCCGGGTCGCAGCGCTGCGATACTTACGATACAAAGAACAGAAATATGATTACTTCATCGCCGGAGTGGCTATATCACCTAAAAATGGGTAAGACTCTCCAACGTTGTAATATTCGAGGACGAAAGAAAGAGGGGGGACAAATTGAATGCATCAGTAACCGTTAACAGCGCAGAGGCCTCGGCGAGCGCAAGCGGTTCCTCCCTCCTTGAAGTAACCGACCTGCATACGTCATTTAGTATTAAGGCCGGTGAAGTAAAAGCAGTCCGCGGCGTGAGTTTTTCACTTAATCAAGGGAAAACGCTTGGCGTGGTGGGTGAAAGTGGCTCCGGTAAAACAGTATTGGCCCGATCCATTATGCAACTCAATTTGGGTGGCAATGTCAATACCTCAGGGAGTGCAGTATTCGAAGGCAAAGAACTCCTTGCGTCCACCATGAGCGAGATGCAAACCCTTTGGGGAAATGAAGTAGCCATGGTCTTCCAGGACCCAATGACTTCATTGAACCCCCTGGTAAAAGTTGGCCGTCAGGTCACCGAGCATGTTCGCCAACATTTAGGTGCTTCAAAAGCAGAAGCCAAAGCATTGGCTATTGACCTTTTGAAAGAAGTTCGAATACCGGAACCAGAAAGCCGCCTCAACGCTTACCCGCATGAACTCAGCGGTGGTATGCGCCAACGCATTTGCATCGCCATTGCTTTGGCCTGCGAACCAACCCTTCTTTTTGCTGATGAACCAACCACCGCTTTAGATGTAACGGTTCAGCATCAAATTTTAAACCTCCTAAACCGTGAACAGCAAGAACGCCATATGGCCATGATTTTGATCACCCATGACCTTGGTGTAGTGGCAGGCCGCACCGACGAAATCATGGTTATGTACGCCGGCAATGTGGTTGAACAAGCCCCAACCGCCGCACTTTTTGCTGACATGCAACACCCCTATACCGAAGCTTTGCTTCGCTCAATCCCTCGTACAACCCAGCGCAGTCACACCCGTTTAGCAGCGATTGCTGGACGGCCACCAGACCTTATTGACCCCCCGTCTGGGTGTGCGTTTAGCCCTCGGTGTCCTTATGTGCAACCAAAATGTCGTGAGGAAACCCCGCCGTTGCAAGCAACCGATAACTCTGGACACAAATCAGCATGCTGGTTTCCGGTTGGTACACCCGAAAATAAAGAAGCGTTCGAAAAAAACTTGGCCGCTCGACTTCCCCAAACCATGTCGGTTGCCGAAGGTGCGATGGTAAATACTGAAATGCTGCAAGAAAAAGCGGCAACACAAGAAGAGAGAAACTAATGGCCGGCAGCGGGAAGGCTCATTTGCGTCCAGAGGGCGATGCCTTTGTTAGTGTTGAAGACTTGGTGGTTGAGTACCCAGTTGCCGGCGGAAACACCGTAAAAGCGGTAAGCGGGATCAGTTTTGATATCAAACGAGGAGAAACTCTTGGTTTGGTAGGTGAGTCAGGATGCGGAAAGTCCACTACGGGCCGCGCTTTAATTCAACTTCCAAGCCCTACGTCGGGAGCAGTTCGTTACAACCTGGTGGACCTCACTAAATTATCTGCAGAGGCCATGCGCCGTCGCCGAACCGATTTGCAAATGATTTTTCAGGACCCCATTAGTTCGCTTAACCCTCGTCGAGAAGTAGGCGAAATCGTGGCCGAGCCTTTGAGTGTGTGGGGACCTAAAAATAAAGAAAAACAAAAAGCATTGGTTGATGAAATGCTCAACGCAGTAGGAATCGACCCCGACGTAGCCCGTAACAAACGACCGCATGAATTTTCAGGCGGGCAATGCCAACGCATCTCTATTGCTCGCAGTCTCGTTTTAGAACCCGAAGTTCTTATCTGCGATGAACCGGTAAGCGCCCTCGACGTCAGCGTGCAAGCCCAAATTTTAAACCTCCTCGAAGATTTAAAAAAGAAATACAACTTGACCTTGATCTTTATTGCCCATGATCTAGCCGTGGTTAAAAATATTAGCGACCGAGTGGCCGTTATGTATCTTGGTAAAATTTGTGAAGTCGCCGGGTCTGACGAACTCTACGAGAACCCTGCACACCCCTACACGCAACTCTTGCTGGTTTCATCCCCGGAGCCTGACCCCACGGTGGTGCTTGACAGATCAGATACATCAAGCGGAGAACTCCCTTCACCGATTAACCCGCCCTCAGGATGTCGTTTTCGCACCCGGTGCCCGTTGGCTGACGACATTTGTTCTTCTCAGGAACCACAAATGCAAGAAGTCGGTCAAGACCATTTTGTAGCCTGCCACCACCCTTTGGTTAAGGTAGCAGAAGTGCCGGCGGCCGACCCAGTAAGGACAGAGGCGTAACTAGTGACTAAAGTTCTCAAAATAAACCAACCCATGGAGGGGAAACAATGAATATGACATTGAGAAAACGGGGGACAGGCATGCGTTTAACTGCTGTTCTCTTGGCTGCCGTAATGGTAGCCACTGCTTGTGGGAGCGATAGTGACGATACGTCACCTTCCGCCACCACAGTAGCAACCGAAACTACGGAAGCACCAGAAGCACCAGAAACTACTACTGCGCCAACCACGGAAGCACCGGCTACTACGGCCACACCAACCACCACCACCGAAGCACCCCCTGTGGGCCCTGCTCAAGGTGGCGATGCCAGCGTAGGTCTCGAAGCTGAGGCTCCAGGTTTGCGCCCTTGGGAAGACACTTGTTCTTCCCCTTGCTACAACATGATGGCCGCGGTGTTCGACAAGTTGTTTGAACAATATGCCGACGGGTCCTACGGAGCATTCTTAGCTGAGAGCATTTCTGCTAACGATGACTTCACTGTTTGGACCATGAACTTGCGTCCTGACGTGGTATTCCATGATGGAAGCGAACTGACGGCTCAAACTATTGCTGACATGTTTGTTGTTCACCAAACGGGTGCTCAATCTGCCGGAGTTATCGCCTCTTCTAAATTGGTAAGCGTCGAAGCTACCGGTGACCTTGAGGTGACTTACACCTTGAGTGGCACTAACGCTATTTTCGTAGCTAACCTTTCTCGTGCCCCAATCGGCATGGTGTTTGCTCCTTCTACTGGTGCAGACGAAGATGCAGTTACTGCAGCGGCCAATGCCCCAATCGGCACCGGCCCATTCATGATTGACAGCCGAGACGTAGACAACAAGACGGTTATGGTTCGTAACCCGAACTACTGGATGTCTGACTCTTTCGGTACACAGTTGCCTTACCTGGACTCGGTCACCTTCCACCCAATCCCAGATGAAGGCACTCGCTTGTCTTCGTTGGCTTCGGGCACGGTGACCGCTATGCAGAGTTTGCGCCAGGCCAGCATTCGTGATGCACGAAACACTGAGGGACTTTGGTTATTTGAGCATCAAGGGAACAACACTGGTGGCGGTATGTTCAATGTGACGGTTGCCCCCTACGACGATGTACGTGTTCGTAAGGGTTTGATCACCATGTCGAACCAGTCTGCCACTATTGCAGCATTGGGTGGCGAAGGTATCTCCCTTCCCACAACACAACTATTTGCTTCCGACAGCCCCTTCTACTCTGAAGCGATTGCTGCTGCCTACCCAAGCGCAACCGGTGACATGGCAGCCGGGTCCGCTTTAGTTCAGGAGTACATTGACGACCCAGATCGTTCAGATGGCTTGGCTGTAGGTGAGAAGATTTCTGTCATCTTGAGTTGCCCACCGGACCCAACCTTGATTGCCGCTATGCAGGTATCACAACAACTATGGGAAGCCAGTGGATTAGTTGACGTCGAGTTGACTAGTTATGACCAGCCCACTCATATTGGTATGGCAGTAGGCGCCGATGACGGCACCTTCCTCGGTACCCACGACATCCATTGCTGGCGTTGGGGTAGTGAAGATGACCCAGCAGCGGGCATGCTTTCTGGCTTCGGTAACCCACTTGACCCAAGTGGTTCTGGTGCTTTGAACTTCTCTAACTGGTACGACGAAGAGGCCTACGGTTACGTGGTAGAAGCCACCTTGACTGATGATGTCGCTGAGCGTGCTGCTTTGTACGAAAAGTTCGGCCTCATTATGGTTGAAGCAATGCCTATCTACTTCTCTGGTGGTACGGCAACCGTTATCGCTACCGCTGAAGGCCTCGGGGGTCTTGACTCCTGGGAAATGCCTGATGGTGAAGCGGGTATTGGCCACCCATCAGCAGAAGGCCGCTGGAGCCAGGCTTACTGGGCCGCCGAATAATTGCTAATTATTGATTAAGCGTTGGGCGGGGTGAGGAAACTCCCCCGCCCACTGCGCTTGATAGTTCACTATTTTTATTTAATGAGAGGTTCATTTCGTGGGAAAGATGCTTGCAGCCCGGCTTGTCCGGTTGGTGGCCACTATTTTGGTCGTGTCTTTTGTGACCTTTATGATGGTCAACTTGCTCCCCGGGGACCCCATCAATGCGCTTGTCCCACCTGAATCTCAAAATGATCAAGAGTTTGTTGAGCAACTTCGCGAAGAATTCGGCCTCAATGACCCCATGATGGTGCGCTATGCTAACTGGCTTGGTGACGCCGTCACCGGAGACTTAGGCAAGTCGGTTATCACCTCACAACCAGTGGCTGGTGAGATTTGGCGTCGCTTACCCATTACTGCAGAATTAGCTCTTGTTTCTATAGGTTTTTCGCTTTTCATTGCTATTCCTCTTGGCACACTGTCTGCTTACAAACAGGGAAAAAGAGTTGATCAGAGTATTTCTGCGGCAGCTCAAGTGTCATTAAGTATCCCGAACTTTGTATTAGGTCTGCTACTTATCTATGTGTTTGCCATGAGACTTCAGTGGCTACCCGCTACGGGGTGGACACGCCTAACGGAAAGCGTGTCTGGCAATATCAAGTCAGTTCTTTTGCCGGCCATGTCTTTGGCCCTAGCGGAAATAGCGGTTTACACCCGGGTAGTCCGTTCTGACATGATTTCTACCTTGCAAGAAGACTATATTCTTTCGGCTCGAGCAAAAGGGCTAAAGGATCGGTTCATTTTATTTCGCCACGCACTCCGCCCCAGCTCGCTGACTTTGATCACCGTGGTTGGCCTGAACGTCGGTGCGCTCATTGGTGGCACAGTAGTTATCGAAACGTTGTTCGCTATTCCTGGTTTAGGAAAACGTTTACTTGACGCGGTATTCCAACGAGACTTTTTAATGATCCAGGGCATCACTGTTTTTGTGGCCGTGGTGTATGTCACGATCAATACTTTGGTAGACATTATTTATATGCTGGTTGACCCCCGCATTCGAAAGAAGGCCTGATGTCCTCCCCCCTTGATAAAGATGTCTACGCAATACGACCCCCAAGCAATAGAAGCCCACTGGCAGCAGCGCTTTCCTCTTCACCTTCACCTTCACGTTTTCGTATGGTATTCCGGGTTTTCTGGGCTATGCCGATTGTGACCAAACTCTGCACTTTTTGGTTAACCACTATCATTTTGGCGGCTATTTTCGCGGACTTCATTCCAAAATTGGCAGACCCAAACTATCAAGGCTTTTTGTTTGGGACCGATGTCACTAATGACGGTCAGTCTTGGCACCACTGGCTGGGTACAGATAACAACAGCCGAGACATTTTGTCCCGATTAATTTACGGTACTCGAGTGTCACTTACCGTGGCCGTTACTGCGGTTGCCTTCGGCACATTTTTCGGTGGTTTATTAGGATCTTTTGTGGGGTATGTTCGAGGTCGCCGCGAAGCAGCCATCATGGCTAGCATTGACGTTATTTTGGCTTTCCCGGCGCTGGTTCTTTTGCTTACCGTGGTCACCTTGCTGGGTAAGCGAAACCTTTTGGTTATTTCTCTGGTGGTGGGTGTGTTGGCCATTCCCCGCTATGCCCGAGTTGCTCGTGCCAATGCTTTGGCGATAAGTCGTCGGGAGTTTGTGGCGGCTGCTCGTGCCATTGGAACAAAAGATCGCACCATCTTGTGGCGTGAGGTTATTCCAAACGTGATGCCCACTGTTTTTGCTTATGCTTTGGTAGCTGCTGCGGTAACCGTGGTGTTGGAAGGAACGCTGGCCTTTCTTGGCTTGAGCGTTCAAGCACCCACCCCTTCTTGGGGGGTCATGATCAACGCATCTCGGGCCGACCTACGTATTAATATTTGGCCGGTGATATGGCCTTCGTTGATGCTGGTATTTACGGTGTATTCGTTGAATAATGTGGGCGACTGGTTCCGCATTCGCACTGCTCATAAAGCGGCAGCACTTTAAAGTGTTCTTGTAACTTTACTGAGCGGCTAATACGGCGGCCGCCACCACAACATCTTCAACGGCTAAACCCACTGATTTAAACAAGGTGATTTGATCGTTATTCTGACGCCCTACTTGGCCGGTCGTTAATTCAGCGAGGTCGCCAGCAATCTGATCAAATGACCAAGACCCAGTTGCCGCGGCTATTAATTCTCCTGCTTCAACCTGGGCGGCTTCTCGTTCGTCAACATAAACGGATGCGGTAGCAATTAAGTCAACGTCAACTTCGCGCCGAGCCGCTGAGTATGACCCCACTAAGTTGATATGCGCTCCTGGCTTGACCGATGCGGTGGGAATCACCGGATTAACAGATGAGGTGCAGCCGCAAATAATGTCAGCAGTGGCGGTTTGTGCGGCGGGGGCGGTCAGCAGTTGATAACTGTCTTGGGCGAAACGGGTGACGAAGGCTTCGCTGGCGGCAGGCGTTCGTCCGGTCACCCAAATGGTGTCTATTGCGTGGCGAACACTCAACATGGCTTCGAGGTGCCCGACGGCTTGAATGCCCGTGCCAAAGATCCCCAAGGTGGTGGCGTCGGGTTGAGCCAATATTTGGGTGGCAACACCGGAGGCTGCGGGCGTCCGGAGGGCGGTGAGAGCGGACCCATCAAAGGTGGCGAGGGGTTGCCCGGTTTGTCGGTCACAGAGTAGGTAGTGGGCGTGGATGAGGGGCAGGCCTTTGGCGGGGTTGTCGCTGACCACGGTCACCGTTTTTATGCCAATCCCTTGTGGGGTAACGGCGGGCATAAGGAGCAGGTCGTCGGTGGGCCCGAGTGGTATTTGGGTGCGGGGGTGGAGGGGACCAAGGTTTTGAAAGGCGTGGTGAAGAGCGGCTATGGCATCAGCCATGCTGAGGGCTTGGGTTATGGCTTGGGCATCAAAGTGTGGAAGGGGGCTCATCGGAGTTGAAATCCTAAGTTAAGGGAGTCGTGGGGATCAAGGGTGAAGGTGGTGGTGGCGTAATGGTGGGCTGATCCTTCAACAGTGGTGAGGACACCAGACTCTTCTTCATTGATGATGCGTCCGGTGAACTGCCCCCCGGCGACCCCGTGATTGATAAAGGTGTCCCCAGTGTTGAGTGATCTTTGGTGGTGGAGGAGGGCGAGGCGTGAGGAGGTTCCCGATCCGCAGGGTGAGCGGTCTATTTGGCCGTCGGCAAATATGGTGACGTTGCGTTGCTGAAGGGGGTCTTGGCTGAGAGTGTCGAAGAAAATCGTGCCATAAAGCCCAGAAAGTCGCTGGTCTTGGGGGTGGTTGACTGCGGGGTGGGCATTTAGTTGAGTTTTTATTTCTCGACCTAGCGACACCAGAGCATCAAGGTGGGCGGCTTCAGGGGAGAGCGTGAGTTCGGTGGTGTCTACGGAAGCGTAAAAGGCTCCACCGAAGGCGATGTGGGCGGTTAGTGGCCCTTGGCTGGTGGTTACGGTTAGGTCGGTTGCGCTTACGAAGGAGGGCACGTTGGTGAAACAGACGGCGGCCACTCGACCCTTTTTATAGGTAACGGTGGTGTGGAGGCGTCCGGAGGGAACATCAACGACTACATGGGTTTGCCCGGCGGGGAGCACCCCGGTTTCGATAGCCCAGGTAACGAGGGCAATAGTGCCGTGTCCGCAGGCAGTGGAAAACCCATCTTTGTGAAAAAACACCACGCCGAGGTCGCCCTCGGTGTTGTTGGGGGGTACGACGAACCCGCCGTACATGTCGGCGTGGCCGCGTGGTTCGTTAATTAAGAATTGGCGAAGGTCGTCAAGGTTTTCTTGTGCCCAACTTCGCCGATCTAAAACAGTGGTTCCTTCCATAGGCCCAACATCCAATATCCGAAATGGCTCCCCCGCAGTGTGATAATCACAACTCGTCAAGGTCTGCCCAGTTAGCGGAATCATCCCCCCACCCTACAACCCAAAAAATCCACCCACCTCATCATCCCCAACCTCACACCTGGGGTCAGACCCCAGGTGTGAGGTTGTTGACTGGAGGGGAGGTTGGGGAGGTTGGAGCGGGTGAGGAGAATCGAACTCCCGTCATCAGCTTGGGAAGCTGGGGTTCTACCATTGAACTACACCCGCGTGCCGGGTCATCGTAGCGATGGGTCCGGTGTTCCCCACGGGAGAATGATGATCTACACTGAGAACCAACCGAGGAGACACCATGGCTGCACCCCATCGCCCGCCACGCAGAGAGGTAGTGCCAGAAATATGTGTAGAAGGCGCCGTTGAAGCCATTGCTTTTTATGTGGAAGCCTTTGGTGCCGAAGAAATGTTTACCCACGCCCTCGATGATGGGCGAGTACTTCACGCTGAAATTTCTTTTGATGGTTTCGTGATTTTCGTGGTTGATGATTTTCCAGAAATGAACAACGGGGTGGGGACTTCGCCAAAAGCCATCGGTGGGTCGCCCATTGTGCTGCATCGAGACGTAGCCGACGTAGACGCCGCTACCCAACAAGCTGTCGAAGCAGGAGCCACCCTAGATTTTGGCCCCGAAGATATGTTTTGGGGCGACCGCTACGCCCGACTTACCGACCCTTTTGGCCATCGCTGGTCGCTAGCCACCCCAGGACCAGGCCCCGATGCCGAAGCTACCGCTAACGCAGAAAAGGAATTCGAAACCCCTAATGACTGAAATACAAAATCCTCCACGCGCCTCGTTTGCCTCGTTTGAAGAGTCAACCAAAGAAGACTGGGCGCTCATTATGAGTCAACGCGACGAACTTGAAGCCAGCCTGCCCACTCGCGTCTTGGAACAAATGGAACACCTTCGCAACGACTACGGGGGTTTCCCCATCGATCGTCTTGAACACAGCGTGCAGGCCGCTACTCGCGCCGAACGAGACGGGCGCGATGACGAATATGTGCTTTGTGCTTTGCTGCATGACATTGGCGATCCGTTGGCCCCCTACAACCATCCAGATGTGGCCGCCGCCATTTTGAAACCGTTCGTTTCATCAGCCAACCACTGGATGGTCCAACAGCACGGAATTTTTCAGGGCTACTACTTTTGGCATCACCTTGGCATGGACCGCAACACCCGAGATCGTTTTGCCGGCCACCAACATTACGACTACTGCGAAGAATTTTGCGCCCTCTATGACGGCCCTGCCTTTGACCCGACCTATGTTTCGAACCCGTTAGAACACTACGAACCATTAATTCGCCAGTTCTTGGGTACGTACCCCACCAGTCGCCTCGCATGACCTTTAGGATTCACTACGTATGATTCTTTCTGACCGCTCCATCCGAGAAGCCATCGCCGCCGGGCGCATCATTGTTGAACCCTTTGACGATTCCTGTGTGCAACCGTCCTCGGTAGACCTTCACCTCGACCACCGGTTCTTAGTTTTTCGTAACCACACCATGGGCCTCATTGACGTAAAAGAAGACCTCACCACGCTGACCGAACAGGTTGAAGCCACCGACGGTGACCCGTTTATTTTGCATCCCGGTGAATTTGTTTTGGGTTCTACATCAGAAAGGGTTGCCGTCCCCGACGATTTAGTCGCTCGCCTAGAAGGTAAGTCCAGTTTGGGGCGACTCGGGCTTCTAATCCATTCCACAGCCGGCTATGTAGATGCTGGATGGGATGGCCAACTGACTTTAGAACTTTCCAACGTGGCTAGTTTGCCTATCACCCTTTACCCAGGAATGAAGATCGGCCAGATTTCGTTTGTACAAATGACCACTGCTGCCGATAACCCCTATGGGGCATCCAGCCTGGGGTCAAAATACCGAGGCCAAGTAGGCCCTCGCCCAAGCCGGTATTGGGAAAACTTTAACGAGTGATTTTTAGTTAACTCGTAGCAGCGTCGCCTGCTTCGAGGGCTTCCAATACATGGAGTGAAATGTCGCCGACCTTGACGTCGGATTCCTCCACGCCTTCGCCTTTTACGCCGTCGTCGATCATGACGTAGCAGAAGGGGCAAGCGGTAGCAATGCGGGTGGCTCCGGTGGCCAATAGTTCTTGAGAGCGTTCCACGTTGATGTTTTTGCCGGTGTCTTCTTCCATAAACATGCGGCCGCCGCCCGCGCCACAGCACATACCTTCAGTTCCGGACCGCTCAGCCTCCACTACTTGAATGCCACCGAGCGAACCCAACACTTTGCGGGGGGCTTGGTAAACATCGTTGTGGCGGCCGAGGTAACAAGAGTCGTGGTAGACGATGCGTTCCTCTAACCGAGCGTTGCTCATGTCGAGTTTTCCGGCTTCGATGAGCCATTCCAAGAGTTGACTGTGGTGAATAACTTCGTAGTGGCCGCCCAGTTGTGGGTATTCATTGCCCAAGGTGTTAAAGCAGTGCGGGCATTGGGTAATAATTTTTTTAACACCCATCCCGTTTAAGGCCTCTATGTTTTGCATGGCCAACATTTGGAATATGTATTCGTTTCCCGAGCGGCGAGCGGGGTCACCGGTGCACATTTCTGCCGGGCCGAGAATAGAAAATGACACGCCGGAGCGTTGCATGAGTTTGGCCATAGCTCGGGAGACTTTTTTGTTTTTGTCGTCAAAGGCCCCGGCGCAACCCACCCAGTAGAGGTATTCAGAATCAAAGGGGTCGCCGCCGTCAAGCACTTCAATGCCTTCGATGTCGCCTACCCAGTCGGCGCGTTCGCTTTGCGAAAGCCCCCACGGGTTGCTGGAGTTTTCCATGGAGCGGTATGCGGCGCCCAATTCAGTAGGGAAGTCGGATTCCATAAGCGACAGGTAGCGTCGCATGTCCAAAATTTTGTCCATGATTTCAATGTTGACTGGGCAGATTTCGTCGCAGGCTCGGCAGGTGGTGCAGGCCCAGAGTTCTTCGCCGGTGATGCGTTCAAACATGGCGTTGGCGGGCACGGTGATGTCGGGGTCAACACCTAAAGGTGGGGAGACTACGGGGCTTCCGGTAGCGGCCATGATTTCGCCGGTTTTGAGGACGATTTCTCGTGGGTCTAATGGTTTGCCGGTGGCGTGGGCGGGGCACACGCTGGTGCAGCGGCCGCACATGGTGCACGAGTCGGTATCGAGTAGTTGTTTCCAGGTGAAGTCTTCGATGGTGGCGGCGCCGAAGCTTTCGAGTTCGGTTTCCATCAGGTTGGGCATGGGTTTCATGGCGCCCTTGGGCCGGTCACGGTCTTTTAGATACATGTTGAGCGGGGAGGTAAACATGTGGCGCAGCATGGTGATGGGTAGCAAAGCTAAAAAGGCCATGAAGGACAGTACGTGGGCGACCCACCAGGCTTGATGCCATCCGTGTATTTGGTCGGCGAAGAAGCCAACTTCTTTGATGAGCAACCCAAGGGGGTAGCCCACAACGGACCAAGTTTCGGCCTCGTTACCGAGCCCGCCGGGGGCCGCTTGGAGAGCGATGCGAAAGGCTTCGACACCGAGGCCGGTAACCCCGATGGCCAATAAAATAAGTAGTCCTGCGGCGTGCTCTGGTTTGGATTTTATGCGAATGCGGTAGGGGCGAAAGCGGCGGGGCCCGAAGCGCCGCAGTACGGCCCAGGTGACGCCGATTAAAAAGAGCAGGCCGGCGACATCGCCCACCAGGGTGTAGGCCCGGTAAACGTCGCCATGAAGGAATTTGAGGCTTTCTGGTACTTGGTGGTTGATTTCCAGCACTGTGGTAACGGCCAGAAGAATAAGGAAAGGGAAGTACATCAAGGAGTGCATGATCCCAGCGGCTGGGTCGCGCAGCAGGGTTTTCATGTAGACCCCGGAGCGAAAGTCCCCGAAACGTTTCTTCGCATTGCCTTTGGTGGTGGCTCGGTTATCCGGGGTGCCGCGTTCCCAGTTTTTCATTCGGTTAGCAAAAAGAATGGACCCGTAAATGATGAGGGCCGGGATGACCGAATAAAAGGCCACTTTGAGGGCACCAGGGATGTTGCCAAAAACCTCGCGAGTCACTGTTGATTCATCGTGCCACCCGTTAATGGTGGCGGCGATTCCTGAGATGACGGTTACTGCAGCAACCGAAACGCCAAGAATTATTGATAGGTGATGAGGGCGGAGTTTTTTCTGGCTCATATAGAACCAAACACTATCGCCCCGAGAGCCTTGGTGAGAAGATCGCCGAAAGGTCGTTGTTTTGTTACCGGCCCGAAACAAGCCGGAAACGTAAGAGCTTTAACATTTTTAGTGTTAGTTCTGACCACTGAGGAGAGATAAAGTGTTTAATTTTTTTGTAAGAAAACCCCGATTTCGTAAAATAGCTTTTGGTTTGTTTGGAGTAGCGGGGGCGGTGATGGTAACGGCGACTCCGGCGGCGGCGCAAGAACTTACTGCTTCTGATAACACGGCGTTGTTGACCAGTTTGTGGCTGCTGGTAGCGGGCTGCATGGTGTTTTTAATGCAAGCTGGTTTTGCCTTAGTGGAAGCGGGCCTTACGCGGGCAAAAAATATCGGTAATATCATGGCGAAAAACTTGGCTGACATGGCGGTTGGTGCGCTTGCTTTTTGGGCGGTGGGGTTTGCTTTTGCTTTTGGTAGCGACACGGGGAGCCTTATCGGGGGAGATAATTTTTTCCTTTCGAAGATGCCTGAGTCTTTCTTGGGTGGGGGCGACGTGTTGGCAACCCCTTCGTTTTTTTTCTTTCAAGTGGTGTTTGCGGCAACAGCGGTCACCATTGCCTCGGGGGCCATGGCGGAGCGCACCAAGTTTTCGGCTTACCTAATTTTTAGTGTGGTGATGTCGGCGATCATCTATCCGGTGGTGGTGCACATGTTTTGGCAAGGCGAAGGGATATTAAGTGACTTGGCCATTGGTCAAGCTCGCTTTACCGATTTTGCTGGGTCAACTATTGTTCACAGCACGGGAGGGTGGGCAGCCTTGATGGGTGCTATTTTTCTGGGCCCTCGTTTAGGCAAGTACGGCCCAAATGGCGAGCCTCGGGCGATCCCAGGTCACAACATCGGGTTCGTGGTTATTGGGGTCTTTATTCTGTGGTTTGGCTGGTTTGGCTTTAACGGTGGGTCCGAGTTGGCCATGGATGAATGGGTGGCCCACACCATCATGACTACCTTGTTGGCTGCTTCGGCAGGCGTTTTAAGTGCTGGAGCGGTTATTTGGCGCAAAACGGGGGCCATGGATGTCGGTATGGCCGGCAACGGGGCCCTGGCGGGCCTGGTCAGCATTACCGCAGGCACGGGTGCGCTTACCTTTACGGGGGCGGTGGTGACTGGGTTTATCGGGGGAATAATTGTGGTCTACGCGGTGATCGCCATTGAGCGCTGGGGCATTGATGATCCGGTAGGTGCTGTTTCGGTTCACGGTATTTGTGGGGTGTGGGGCACCTTGGCGGTGGGCCTTTTCGCTCGGTATGACGATGCCTTTTTAGGTCGAGAAAACGCCGGCTTGTTTTACGGCGGAGGCTTTAACCAACTGGTGGTGCAAGCCATTGGGGTAGCGGTGGTAGCGGTGTGGGTGCTGGGTACTTCGGCGCTGCTCTTTAAAACTATTAAAGAGACCATTGGCCTTCGCGTGGACAAGCAGGAAGAGTGGGAGGGCCTTGACTTGGCCGAACATGGTTCGCCCGGTTACAGCCTGGTCGACTAGCCGGCTTGGCGAGCTACGGCTTGTGCGGCGGCTTGTGCGGCGGCCGGGTCTAACGAGCGTTGGAGTACCGGTTTGGCTTCTAAGGGTTTTCCTTGGGGGTCGAGCTGGTAAATCAACGGAGTGCCGGTGGGGATGTTGAGTTCGGCAATGTCTTGATCGCTGATGTGGTCGAGGTATTTACACAAGGCGCGCAGGCTGTTGCCGTGGGCGGCCACTAATACGGTGCGGCCGTTTTGCAGGTCGGGCAAAATGTCGCTTTCCCAGTAGGGGACCATTCGTTCGACTACGTCGGCGAGGCATTCGGTGAGGGGCACTTGGCCGAGGTGGGCGTAGCGGGGGTCACCGTTGGGGTTGTAGGGGTTGTCGTCGGCGATGGGTGGGGGCGGGGTGTGGTAGCCGCGGCGCCAAGCCTGGAGTTGTTCTTGGCCAAATTTTTCACCGGTCTCGGTTTTGTTGAGCCCGGTGAGGTCGCCGTAGTGGCGTTCGTTGAGGTGCCAACTTCGTTTTACGGGGATCCATGAGCGGTTGAGGGCGCCCAAGGTGAGTTCGGCGGTGCGGATGGCTCGGGTTTGTAGTGAGGTGTGGACAATGTCGGGCAAAATGTTGGCATGCTCAAGGAGGTCAGCGCCAGCGAGAGCTTCGTTGACGCCCTGTTCGGTGAGGCCACTGTCGTACCATCCGGTGAATTGGTTGCTGGCGTTCCATTCGGATTGGCCGTGGCGAAGAAGTATGAGGGTTAATGCCATGAGAGTAGTTGACCATATTTTTTCACAAATAACTACCTTTCAAGGTTGACAATAGGGCACTCAAGTCTTTAGAGTGTAGGGGCACCATAAATGGTGGCGTGAGGTCAGATAACCCCTACCCTGACTGGTCGGCCGGTTGTTTGCCCCCCAAACAACCGAGTCGGCCCACGTAAAGATCGCAAAGTTTAATACAAAACGACGAAATAAAGGAAAAATCATGAGCAAAGCAGTAGGCATCGACCTCGGAACCACCAACTCGGTAGTCAGCGTTTTGGAAGGCGGTGACCCAGTAGTTATCGCCAACGCAGAGGGCTCTCGCACCACTCCTTCCGTAGTGGCTTTCGCCAAAGACGGCGAAGTCCTGGTTGGCGAAGTGGCCAAGCGTCAAGCCATCACCAACCCCGGACGCACCATCCGCTCGGTAAAACGCCACATGGGCACCAACTGGACCCAAGAAATAGACGACAAAAAATATACTGCACAAGAAATCTCGGCCCGCACCCTGCAAAAGCTCAAGCGAGATGCCGAGGCCTACTTGGGCACCACGGTTGACAAAGCAGTAATTACTGTCCCGGCTTACTTCGACGATGCTCAGCGCACCGCCACCAAAGAAGCAGGGCAAATTGCTGGCCTTGAAGTACTACGCATCATCAACGAACCCACCGCAGCAGCCCTGGCCTACGGTTTAGAAAGCGACGCCACCGATGAAACCATTTTGGTTTTCGACCTGGGAGGCGGCACCTTCGACGTGTCTGTATTAGAAATCGGCGACGGAGTCTTTGAAGTAAAAGCTACGCATGGTGACACCAACCTGGGCGGCGACGACTGGGATCAAAAAGTTATTGACTGGCTGGTTACTTCGTTCAAAAATGACCATGGTGTCGACCTGGGCGCTGACCCCATGGCCGAACAACGCCTTAAAGAAGCAGCCGAAAAAGCCAAAGTCGAACTCTCGCAAGTGCAACAAACACAAATCAACTTGCCTTTCGTTACCGCAACAGACTCCGGCCCCTTGCACTTGGATTACACCTTGACGCGAGCTAAGTTTCAAGAACTCACCGCCGACCTCCTCGAGCGCTGCCGTTCACCGTTCGAACAGGCGGTTAAAGACGCTGGCCTGACCAAAGGCGAAATTGATCACGTGATTTTGGTGGGCGGTTCTACCCGCATGCCAGCAGTCACCGAACTGGTACAACAAATCACCGGCAAAGAGCCCTCAAAAAACGTCAACCCCGATGAAGTAGTAGCTATCGGTGCGGCAGTTCAAGCTGGCGTGCTGGTCGGTGAAGTAAAAGATGTGCTCTTGCTCGATGTCACCCCGCTTTCTTTGGGTATTGAAACCAAAGGTGGGGTTATGACCCGACTCATTGATCGCAACACCACTATCCCCATTCAAAAATCAGAGACCTTCTCCACGGCCGATGACGGGCAGTCCTCGGTAGAGATTCACGTGCTGCAAGGTGAGCGAGAGATGGCTCAATTCAACAAGACCTTAGGCAAGTTCCAGTTGGTGGATATCCCCCCAGCCCCTCGTGGCACCCCGCAGATTGAGGTCACCTTCGACATCGATGCCAACGGCATCGTGCATGTCTCGGCCAAAGACCGGGCCACCGGCAACGAGCAATCCATCACCATCACCGGTCAATCGTCGCTCGACGCTGAGATTATTGAACAAATGGTGCAAGATGCTGAAGCACATGCCGACGAAGACCGGTTGCGTAAAGAGCAGGTAGAAACCCGCAACAACGCCGACAATGCGGTGTACCAGACCGAGAAATTGTTGATCGACCAGGGCGAAGAACTTACTGACGACGAAAAGTCTGACGTAGAAGTCAAGTTGGCTGCCCTAAAAGAAACCTTGACCAACGAAGAAGCCAGCAACGAAACTATTTCTGAAGAAACCGAAGCACTCATGGCCGCCAGTCAAGAGTTTGGGCAACGCCTCTACGAAGCGGCCGCCCAGAAAGCCGAAGCTGAGGGGTCTGATGAAGCAACCGAAAGCGGCTCCGACGACGACGTGGTCGACGCGGAGATCGTTGACGAACAGTGAGCGAAGAAACCGTTGAATCTTTAGAACCTGAGATCGTTGAAGAAAACTCAACGCCCACAGAGGAAGAAGTTGTAGAGGTTGACCCGCTGGTGCAAATGGCCGACGAACGCGATGCCCACCTGTTGGATCTTCAACGGGTGAGCGCCGAGTTTGCGAACTTTCGTAAACAAAACGAACGACGCAACATCGAGGTAGTTGGGCGAGCGCAAGCAGCTCTGGTAGACCAGTTGCTTCCGGTGCTCGATGCCTGCGACCTTGCGGTTGGCCACGGTTCACAAGACGTGCTGCCCATACAAACCGCGTTGCTGTCAGTGCTGGAAGCTGCCGGACTCGAAGTCATTAACCCCATTGAGTCTCCGTTTGACCCCAACTGCCACGAAGCGGTCTTGCGTGAAGAAGGCACCGAAGGCCAAGAGCAGCAAGTGGTCGAAGTGTTGCGTCACGGCTACGCCTGGGCCGGCCAAGTAATTCGCCCAGCCATGGTCAAGGTACGTGGCTAGGGGGACTCATGGCCATTCAACAAGAGTGGTTTGAAAAAGATTACTACGCCACTCTTGGTGTAGATAAAGGTGCTTCGGCTAAAGAAGTCACCAAGGCCTACCGTGGTTTGGCGCGCAAACTTCACCCGGACGCTAACCCCGGCGACGATGCCGCCGAAGCAAAATTTAAAGAGATTTCTGCTGCCTACGACGTGGTGGGCGACGAAAAAAAACGCAGCGAATACGACGAAGCTCGCCGCTTGGGGCCCATGGGGGGCGGCTTCGGTAACCAAGGAGCCGGCTTTCAAGGTGGTTTTCCCGGGGGCGGCCAGTTTGACCTCAGTGACCTGTTTGGCGGGGATTTTGGTTTCGGTGGAAACCCTGGCCGTTCACGCCGAGGTACTGACCTGGAAACCACCTTGTCGCTTCCTTTTCGAGAAGCAGTTTCTGGGGTAACGACCACCGTGTCGCTGGCTGGTGGCCCCGAGAGGGCAACAACTTCTCGTGATGTCAAAGTCCGCATCCCCCCGGGGGTTAAACATGGGCAACGCATTCGCCTAAAAGGTAAAGGTGGCCCTGGCAACGGCGGCCCCGCCGGCGACCTGTTTCTGGTTATTAACGTCGAACCGCACCCGGTGTTTGGCCGTAAAGACGACCACCTCACGGTGACCGTTCGGGTGCCTTGGTGGCAGGCCGTGCGGGGAGCCAAAATCACTGTGCCGACCTTGGATGGTTCAGCAGTAACTGTCAAGGTTCCCCCAGGAACACCAACTGGTCGTACCTTTCGTGTTAAAAAACGCGGCGTGCAAAACGGAGGCCGCACCGGTGACCTGTTGGCCACCATAGAAGTGGATGTCCCCACAGACTTAACCAAAGAACAAAAGGCCGCGGTAGAGGCCCTGGAGCAAGCTTTTTCGCCAACCCCTAGCCAGCCCGACGATGACGTGACAGGATAGAACCCGATGCCCTCTTCTCGCCCCCATCCTCGCCAAGCAATCTACGTAATCTCCGTAGCCGCTGAGTTGGCCGAAATGCATCCCCAAACCTTGCGCATCTATGAACGCAAAGGGCTACTCGACCCGGCGCGAACCACCGGCGGAAACCGTCGTTACAGCGATGAAGATATTTCCATGCTTCGCCGTATCGCCGAGTTAACGGCCACGGGCTTGAATTTGGTTGGCGTAAAAAAGGTTATGGAACTTGAAATGCGGGTGGCAGAAATGGAACGCCAGTTAACTGAGATTAAAGCAGCAGCCAACGACGCAATCGAAGAAGTACACCGCCAATATCGGCGAGATCTTGTGCCATTGCGACAAAGTGTGGCGGTTTACCGCCGTCCGCCACGCTCCTAGGTCTCACTTTTCCCCTAAAAATCAGGGAAATATTGTGTTACAGCCGTGTTGCAATCCCCAGCGGCACCCTTGAATCTCCGGCGGCAGAGAGTGTTTTCCACAAGTCCTGTGGAAAACAACAATCCTTAGTGTGAGTCGCGCAACATTTAACCCTGAAATCAAACCCAGTAATTTCTTAAAATCAATTCAGGCCAGCGCTTTAGCCCGATAAGATCTCCCTGTAAGGGACCCGAGCAACAAGAGGAGTGGTGCCGTGTCTGCGACCGTAGTCGTCGGGACGCAGTGGGGCGACGAAGGTAAAGGTAAGTTCACCGACCTGATCGCCGCTGAAATGTCTATGGTTGCCCGCTATCAAGGCGGGCACAACGCTGGCCACACCTTGGTGGTCAACGGAGAGTCATTTGCACTGCAATTAATTCCTAGTGGGGTGCTTTACCCCCATGTGCTTCCCCTCATCGGCAACGGTGTGGTGGTTGACCCCCGCGTGCTGTTAGCCGAAATGGACATGCTGAACAGCCGAGGAGTAAGCACTGATCGCCTTCGGGTAAGCGGTAATGCTCACCTCATTTTGCCTTACCACCAGGAACTCGATGCCCTGCACGAACGTCACCTGGGTAAAAATAAAATTGGTACCACCAAACGCGGTATCGGGCCGGCTTACGCTGACCGTTCAATGCGGGTCGGTTTGCGGGTCCAAGACTTGCTCGACGAAGACATCTTCGAAAAAAAATTGAACGCGGCGTTAGAACACCACAACATGGTGCTCACCCGAGTCTTTAACCGCTTGCCCCTTGAGGCCAGCAAAATAATGGACGAATATTTAGGAGAATGCGCCCCGCGTTTGGCGCCCCATATTGCCGACAGTGTGGGTCTCATCCACGAGGAACTCGAAGCAGGCCGCAAGGTTTTGTTAGAAGGCGCACAAGCCACCTTCTTAGACCTTGACCACGGCACCTACCCTTTCGTCACCTCCTCAAACCCCATCGCCGGCGGCGCCTGCCCCGGCGCAGGCATCGGGCCTCGCCACATTGACCGGGTAATTGGTATCGCCAAGGCCTACGTAACCCGAGTAGGCGCTGGGCCCTTCCCCACCGAACTCTTTGACGACGTCGGCGACTTTCTGGTTGACGTAGGACACGAATATGGCACCAACACCGGCCGCCGCCGCCGACCCGGATGGCTCGACCTGGTCATGTTGCGTTTTGCCTCCCGGGTAAACTCATTGTCCGAACTCGCCATCACCAAACTCGATGTGTTCGATCAACTCGAAACCATCAAAGTTTGTGTGGCTTACGACGTAGACGGCGAACGCCATGAACAACTTCCCTACCATCAGTCCTTACTCCACCGGGCAACCCCCATTTACGAAGAGTTCCCGGGATGGCAATGCGATATTACGGGCGTAACCGAACGCTCCGACTTACCTGCAGAAGCTGAGACTTACTTAGCTTTCATAGAGAAACAAGTAGGGGTACCCATCGGCATGGTGGGGGTCGGCCCCGGTCGTCAACAAGTCCTGCACTTCTCGAGCTGAAGGTAAGAACCCGGACGATGAAAATCTGCATCGTCGGCTCCGGGGGACGAGAGCACGCATTGGCCCACGCTCTGGGGCGTCACGCCGACGTTGTGGTAACCCCCGGCAACCCCGGTATCCCCGGGTCGGTAGCGACGCCTGCGACAGAAATTGACGCCGACCTTTTTGTGGTGGGCCCCGAGGCTCCCCTCGTCAACGGTTTGGCCGACCAACTACGGGCTCAAGGAAAACGAGTTTTTGGCCCTGGCGCCGATGGGGCACAACTTGAAGGATCAAAAGCCTGGATGAAACAGATCCTAAACAAAGCCGGCGTGCCTACCGCCCGCTACGGGTCGTTCACCGACCAAGCATCGGCGCTGGCTTTTCTTGACCAAATGCACGACCTTTTCGTAATCAAAACCGATGGTTTAGCTGCCGGCAAAGGGGTACTGGTCACCACCGACCGGGCCGAAGCAGCCGAAGCAATTGTTGATTATCTTTCCGGCGACGCTTTTGGCACAGCCGGCCAAACAGTGGTCATTGAAGAAGGACTCACCGGGCCAGAACTTTCGGTGCTGGCAATATGTGACGGAAAAAATGCCGTCGCCCTAAGCCCCGCTCAAGACTTTAAACGCCAAAAAGATGGCGACCAGGGCCCCAACACGGGCGGCATGGGTGCGTACTCACCGGTACCTCTGGCTACCGAAGCGGTGGTTGAGCAACTCATGGACCAAGCGGTTCTCCCCACCTTGGCCACCTTGGGCCGCCAAGGCATCGATTACCGTGGGGTGCTCTACTGTGGGCTCATGTTCACCCCGGAAGGCCCCAAAGTATTGGAATACAACGTGCGCTTCGGAGACCCAGAAACCCAAGCAGTGCTGCCTCGCCTCACCTCTGACCTTGGCCAACTTTTAGCAAGCGCCGCCGACGGACAACTCGGAGCCCCGCCCATTTTCGATACCGGCGCCGCCGTAACCGTGGTCTGTGCCACCGAGGGCTACCCCGAAAACCCGCGCACCGGTCAGGTAATCTCAGGTATTGAAGAAGCAAACAGCCTGCCCGGAGTAAGCGTTTACTGCGCCGGGGTAAAAGCCTCTCCCCAAGGATTAATAACCGCCGGGGGTCGAGTGCTGTCCGTCACCGGGCAAGGGCCCAGCATTGAACAGGCCAGAGAAAAGGCCTACCAAGGAGCCAACACCATTGATTGGCCCGGTATTCAACGCCGTACCGATATCGCCGCCCAACCAACCGAGCGTTAAGAAACACCATGATAGAAAGAGACCACACAATGCACAGCAAAAAGGAACAAGCATGAACTACAAAGTGGCCATCCTTATGGGCTCCCCCAACGATGCCGACAAAATGGCACCAGCGGCCACCACCCTGGAGCGTTACAACATCGAAGCCGATGTGCGGGTCATGTCGGCCCACCGCAGCCCAGCGTTGGTATCTGACTTCACCCAAACGGCACGCCAAAACGGCTACTCGGCCATAATTTGTGGCGCCGGCATGGCCGCACATTTAGCCGGAGCAGTCGCCGCCCACACCACCTTGCCAGTCATCGGCGTCCCACTCTCGGGTGGTGCCATAAATGGGTGGGACTCCCTTTTAGCTACTGTGCAAATGCCCAAAGGTATTCCGGTAGCCACCGTGGCCGTCGATGGTTCCATGAACGCCGCTTTGCTGGTGGTGCAAATCTTGGCCATAAACGACCCCGACTTGGTGACTCAACTTGAAGCCCACCGACAAGAAATGGTGCCTCAACAGGGCGGAAAATAATTATGGAAAACGTTCTTGCTTCTCGCTACGCCAGCGCCCCCATGGTCGACCTGTGGTCAACCACCGGCAAGGTCATGTTGGAACGCCAACTCTGGATCGCCGTCATGGTGGCCCAAAAAGAATTAGGCCTAGACATTTCCGACCAAACTCTTGCCGACTACCAAGCAGTAGTAGAACAAGTGGATTTAGCTTCCATCCGTCAGCGAGAAGAGGTCACCCGCCACGACGTCAAAGCCCGGATCGAAGAGTTTTGTGCTTTGGCCGGCCATGAACAAATCCATAAAGGCATGACCTCCCGGGACCTCACCGAAAATGTGGAACAACTGCAGGTCCGCCGTGGGGTAGAAATAATTTTAGATCGAGTAGTAGCGGCCTTGGCCCGCCTCGGGGCCTTAGCTGCCGAGCACCGTGATCAAACCATGGTGGGGCGCACCCACAACGTGCCCGCCCAAGCCACCACCCTTGGAAAACGCTTCGCCACGGTGGCCGAAGAACTACTTTTAGCCCACCAGCACCTCACCGACGTATTGGCCGCCTACCCGCTACGCGGCTTAAAAGGCCCGGTAGGGACCCAACAAGATCAACTGGACTTCTTTGACGGCGACGTTGACAAAGTAGCGCAGTTAGAAAATCAAGTAGCGCAGCACCTTGGGTTCAACCAAGTACTCAACTCGGTGGGCCAGGTGTACCCCCGGTCGTTGGATTTTGCCGTGGTGGCGGGGCTGGTGCAGTCCACCGCCGCACCGTCAAACTTGGCTCGCACCTTGCGTCTTATGGCCGGCCATGAACTGGCTACCGAAGGTTTTCAACCGGGCCAGGTCGGGTCATCGGCTATGCCCCACAAAATGAACGCCCGTTCTTGCGAGCGCATCAACGGGTTAGCGGTGGTGTTGCGCGGGCACCTCACCATGGTGGAAGGCCTGGTGGGCGACCAATGGAACGAAGGCGACGTAAGTTGTTCGGTAGTGCGCCGGGTGGCTTTGCCCGATGCTTTTCTGGCCGCTGACGGTTTGTTCCAGACATTCCTTACCGTGCTCGACGACCTGGGGGCCTACCCAGCGGTTATCGAACACGAACTCACCCAATACATGCCGTTTTTAGCCACCACCCGAGTACTGGTGGCGGCCATGCAAGCCGGGTTAGGCCGTGAGGAAGCCCACGAAATTATTAAAGAACACGCAGTAGCGGCTGCTTTGTCCCGCCGAGAAGACCCGCAAGGGGGCACCGATTTGTTGACTCGTTTAGGAAATGACCCGCGGTTGCCGCTTGACCAAGCAGCACTCGAAACGTTGTTAGCCAACCCAGCGGTATTTGTAGGAAACGCTGGAGCGCAGGTAGATGCAGTTATTTCACGCATCGCTGAGGTGGTCGCCGAAAGACCCGAAGCCGCCGCCTACTATCCAGAGAAAATTCTTTAACGTTCGCTTACCCGTGCAGGAGCCACGATGAAAATTGATTTGCCTTATGTCCATTCCGGAAAGGTTCGGGACATATACGACGCCGGGCAAAATCAATTACTCATGGTCACTTCGGACCGCCTCTCGGCATTTGATGTGGTGCTCAACGAGCCCATTACCCACAAAGGCCGAGTGTTGACCGCTATGTCAGCATTTTGGTTTGACTACTTTGCCGATGTGGTGCCCAGTCACTTGCTGTCTACCGACCTTGACGAGGTAGCGCCTTTGCTGGGGGGCAACCCTGACCCCGACTTAGCGGGACGCATCATGTTGTGCCGCCGCGCAGAAATGTTGCCCATTGAGTGCATCGTGCGGGGTTACATAACTGGGTCGGCTTGGAAGGAGTACCAAGCCACGGGAACCATGCACGGAGCGGTGCTCCCCACTGGGTTAAAAGAGGCTGACCAACTGCCGGAACCGGTGTTTACCCCTTCCACCAAGGCCGAAGAGGGCCACGACATGAACATTTCCTTTGATGAGGCGGTCGCACTTATCGGCCCTGAATTGGCGGAACAGGCTCGAGAGGTTTCTTTGGCTCTTTACAAAAAGGGTGCTGCTTGGGCGGCGGAACGAGGCATCATCATTGCCGACACCAAGTTCGAGATGGGGGTCATTGATGGCCAGTTGGTGCTGGCCGACGAAGTACTTACCCCCGATTCGTCTCGTTTTTGGCCCGCTGACCAGTGGCAACCTGGGGCCACGCCGCCTTCATTTGACAAACAACCGGTACGAGATTTTTTAAGTGGCTTGGGTTGGGATAAACAACCGCCGCCTCCGCCGCTACCTGATGAGGTGGTTGCCGCCACCTCGCAGCGTTACCAAGAGGCTTACGAAATAATCACCGGACGGTCTTTTGCCGATTGGCCGGGAACCCAAGGAGTAGCCACATGAAATTTTCCGCCTTAGTAGACGTTCGCCTCCGGGAAGGAATCTCTGACCCGGCAGGGGCCACCATAGAACGAGCCCTGCCTGCTTTGGGCTATCAGGGCGTGGAAGGGGTCACGGTAGGGAAAACCATTCGCTTCACATTGGAAGCAGAAACGCTGGCTGAAGCACAAACTATGGCGGAAGAACTTTGTGCATCTTTTTTAACCAACCCAGTTATTGAAGACGCCGAGGTAACGGTAGAGGCGGCCTCGTGACGGCAACGGTTGGGGTAGTGGTGTTTCCCGGTACCAACTGTGAAGCCGACGCTCTTGAAGCAGTAACCAGTTTGGGTGCGCAAGGTCGCCTGCTGTGGCACGGAGAAGCCGACCTCGGTGATGTGGATGCGGTCATTGTCCCTGGAGGGTTTGCCCATGGCGACTATTTGCGGCCCGGTGCCATTGCCCGGTTCTCTCCGGTTATGGACGGGGTGGCTAAGTTTGCGGCAAAGGGCGGCCCAGTTGTTGGTATCTGTAACGGGTTTCAAGTGCTTACCGAGGCCGGGTTGCTGCCCGGGGCCTTACAAAAAAACAAGGGGTTAAAATTTCTTTGTCAACCCTCAGTATTAAGAGTAGAAAGCGCCAATTCGGTGCTAACTTCCCAAGCCCAGGTGGGGGACGAATTAAGTATCCCTATTAACCATTTTGAAGGTAACTACACCTGCAGCGAGCAAACATTGAAGCAACTTCAAGACGAAGACCGCATTGTTTTAACTTACGTAGATAACCCCAACGGGTCTCTGGGGAACATCGCTGGAGTGTGCAACGAAACCCGCAACGTGGTGGGCCTTATGCCGCACCCGGAGCGAGCATGCCATGAACTTTTAGGCAGCATGGATGGAGCCGTTTTGCTCCGATCCTTGCTGGCCAGTTAGGCGCTGGACGAATGGAAACCTTTTTTATATCTTGCCCATTGCGAGGAGCAGCGTGAATGAGCCTTTACATCGGGCCCTCGGGTTGACCGATGACGAAGCGGTTGATATTGACGAGATTTTAGCTCGACCCGCTAACCCCTTAGAACTCGCCATGTATTCAGTCATGTGGTCTGAGCATTGTTCTTATAAATCAAGCCGCATCCACCTCAAACGGTTGCCCACCGAAGCGCCCTGGGTGTTGGTGGGGCCGGGCGAAAATGCCGGCGTGGTTGACGTGGGCGACGGCATAGCGGCGGCCATTCGTATTGAGTCTCACAACCACCCCTCGGCTATTGAACCGTATCAAGGGGCAGCCACCGGAGCCGGCGGTATTTTGCGAGACATTTTCACCATGGGCGCTCGGCCTATTGCTCTTATGGATCCTCTGCGTTTTGGTCCACTTGATGACCCCCGAAGTCGTTGGATCGCCGAAGGCGTGGTAGCTGGTATCTCGGGATACGGAAACGCTGTGGGGGTTCCCACGGTGGGCGGCGAAACAGTTTTTGATGCCACCTATAAAGGCAACCCTTTGGTCAACGTGTTGTGTCTTGGCCTGCTACCCACCGATCGTTTGGTATTGGGCCAAGCCTCAGGGGTAGGCAACTTGGCGGTGTTGTTGGGCAACGCCACCGGGCGTGACGGCATTGGCGGGGTGAGCGTGTTGGCTTCGGCGGGGTTCTCCGAAGAAGACGACGGGGATAAAAGACCCAGCGTGCAAGTGGGCGATCCCTACGAAGAAAAACGACTTATCGAGGCCTGCCTGGCGCTTCTTGACGAAAAACTGGTGGTGGGCATTCAAGACTTAGGAGGCGCCGGCTTAGCATGCGCCACTAGCGAAACTGCTTCCCGGGGTGGCGTGGGTATGGACGTCGACGTGACAGCAATTCCTCGTCGTGAGCCAGGTATGGAACCCCACGAGGTCATGACCAGCGAATCGCAAGAACGCATGCTGGCCATTGTGGAGCCCGAGGTTTTGGCTCGGGTGTTAGAAATCTGTGCCCGTTGGGAAGTGCAAGCCACGGTTATTGGCCGGGTAACCGATGGAGGGGCACTCCGTATTTTAGAGGGGTTTGATGGCCCGGTGTTGGCGGATATTCCTGCCAGTTCTTTACATGATGCGGCGCCGCTTTATGATCGCCCTCTAAAAGCTCCGGAGCAACCTTTGGGCCCTCGTGCCGATGATCTGGCGGCACCGGTTGACCCCGGTGCTGAGTTAATGGACTTATTGCAAGACCTGTCGTGGGTTTATAGCCAATACGACCATCAACTGTTTTTGAACACCGTGGTAGGCCCGGGTGACGATGCCACGGTGCTTCGCCTGAAACACCCCACCACTGGGGAAGACACCGGCCGGGGTTTGGCGCTAACTACCGACGGGAACCACCGCTGGTGTGCTGTTGACCCGCGAGCCGGAACCGCTTTGGTGGTGGCCGAGTCGGTGCTCAACTTGGCTTGCGTGGGGGGCCGGCCGTTGGCGGTGGTTAACTGCTTGAACTTTGGCAACCCCGAGCACCCTGAAGTTATGTGGCAACTTTCTGAGGCCATTGATGGCATGAGCGAAGCCTGCCTGGCCTTTGATGTGCCGGTAGTGGGCGGCAACGTCAGTCTCTATAACGAATCAGCAGGCAACGATATTGCCCCCACCCCAGTTATTGGTTTGCTGGGTTTGGTTGACCAGTTAACGCACCGCCCCCCGGGGGCGGTCTTAAAAGAGGGGCACCGTTTGGTGTTGTTGGGCCCTGAAGCACCGGGCCTTGGTGGGTCTTTATGGGGCGTTACTCATGACGCTCCGGGCGGCGATTTGCCTGCCCTTGATTACGAAATGCATCGGCGAGTAGCTGACTTAGTGCGCCAATTAGTGGCTGATCAAATGCTGGGGGGCGTCCACGACTTGTCTTCTGGCGGGTTAGGTGTGGCCTTAGCGGAAATGGCCGCCCGTTCGGGCGTAGGGGTTTCTTTAGCCCGCACCCCCGATCATCGAGCACTGTTTAACGAAGGCCCCAGCCGAGTGGTGTTGGTGGTGGACCCCGAGTGCTTAACCGAAGTGTTGGCGGCGTGTGACGAAGCAGAGGTACCGGCGGCTCGTATTGGTTTGGCGACCGGGCAACGTTTCGTGGTTAAAGATTTGTTGAACCTCTCTTTAGAAGAAGTAACTGCCGCCTTTAAGCGCCCGCTTCCTGAGGCGCTGGGCGCCGGAACCACTAACCGGTAGCGACATGCCACTTTCCGCCGACTTCATAAAAAAATGGGAAGAAACCAGCGCCCCCGATGACGACACCCCTAAAGAAGCCTGCGGGGTGTTCGCTGTTTATGCTCCTGACCAACCGGTGGCCCACTTGACCTACTTGGGGCTCTACGCCTTGCAGCATCGAGGTCAAGAATCAGCGGGCATGGCGGTCAGCGACGGAGAGTCGTTGACGGTGGTTAAAGAAATGGGTTTGGTTTCTAACGCATTTGACGACCGCACTTTGGCGGCCCTGGAAGGGCATTTGGCTATCGGGCAAAACCGGTATTCCACTACCGGGTCAAGTACCTGGCGTAATGCGCAACCGGTGTACCGCGGGTTTGATCACGTGGAGTTCGCCTTAGGCCATAACGGCAACTTGGTCAATACCGAAGAGCTTTCCAACACTGCCAACATGTTGCCCGGCACCGTCACCTCAGACAGCGATCTGGTGGCGGAGTTGTTGGCCGAAGAATTAAAAAACCATACAGGCGAGGGCACTGAAGTGGCCTTTGAAGCGGCTCTGCGCACGGTATTACCTACTTTGCGTGGCGCTTTTTCGTTTGTGCTGTCCGACCGGGATCGTATTATTGGGGTACGTGACCCCAACGGTTTTCGCCCCTTGTGTTTAGGCCGGCTAGACAACGGTTGGGTCTTGGCTTCGGAAACGCCTGCTTTAGACGTGGTGGGAGCGCATTTTGTGCGCGAGCTTGACCCCGGCGAAGTGGTGGTTATTGACGACGAAGGCTGCCGCTCCTTTCACCCCTTTGCCGAAGACGAAATAGACCCTCGTCTTTGCGTTTTTGAATTTGTGTATT